>Ga0172380_10000172_pt1 | contig 140656 bp, 122 predicted proteins | sample Leawe162metaG_FD_119747 | JGI IMG/M metagenome (GOLD analysis project Ga0172380, IMG submission 119747) | Leachate microbial communities from a municipal landfill in Southern Ontario, Canada - Leachate well 162 metaG | ecosystem: Engineered > Solid waste > Landfill > Unclassified | place... | reverse complement strand
TCTCTCGCCCTGTCCCTTCACCAGAATTGGGACGGAAATAGGACCTGGAACGCGAGGCGGGGGCCGTTCGCTCAGCCATGTTTGCGGAACCAGGCGTGAAGATAGTCCACGAAAGCGCGCACCTTGGCGGGCAGATAGCGCCGATGCGGATAGACGGCATAGATTCCGCGGTCGGAAGGCAGGTAGTCGTCGAACAGGGAAACCAATTCGCCGCTTTGTACATAAGGGCGGGCGATGAAGTCCGGGATCATCGCGACACCGAGACCGGCGCGGGCGGCGCGCAACGTTGCCTGCGGGCTGTTGACTTCGATCGGTCCGCTGACGGCGACCGAGATGGCGCCCGCGCCGGGATCGACGAAGCGTACACTATTGTGGGAACGTGAATTGGTATCGATGAGAAACGGGACGTGCGACAGGTCCTGCGGATGCGCCAACGGTCCGTGTTTGGCGATGAAGGCGGGCGTCGCGCAGGCATAGACGCGAAAATCGGACAGCTTGCGGGCAATGAGGCCGGAATCGTCGAGCTTGGTGATCCGGATTGCCAGATCGAAGCCTTCCTCGATCAGGTCGACGAACCGGTCCTCGGCAACGATCTCCAGCGACAAGTCGGGATGCTCGGCGACGAAGTCGATGAGCGACTGGCCGACCTCGGCATCTATGAAGGTGCGCGGAACCGAGACCTTCAGCTTGCCCCTGATGTCGGCATTATTCTCGCGCACGAGATCGGCGAGGCTGTCGATCTCCTTGAGGATATCGGCGGCGCGGCGGTAGTAGGTATGGCCGGCCTCGGTCAGCGAGAACTGCCTCGTCGTGCGGTTGAGCAGCAGGGCGCCCAGCTCATCTTCCAGTTCCCGGACATATTTCGACAGGAGCGCCTTGGATCGCCCGGTCTTGCGCGCGGCGGCCGAGAAGCCTTCCGCCTCCACGACGTCGATGAATGCACGGATGCGGGTCAGTGTGTCCAATGCCCTGTTCTCCCGATGTTTGATGGAGTTGTGAACAGTATCTAGGCATCGTTCAATCGATTTCATGGTTTCGGGGTCAAAAAACGCTTGATTATGACCGCGAACATTCTTATCTCCGTGCTTGCCCAAAGTCGCACGTGCCTGTGGGTGTCCGCCGACCCTCGATTAGGTGAGGTCATCGGTAAGGTACCTGGAACTAACCCCTCCAGTCGCTATTCCGGCCAACCGGGAAATGCGAGGACATCTTGAAGCAACGACGGTGCGGGCCTTTCTGGTTCTCTTCCGGCTTTCCATCAGCCGGGGTCACTGAAGAGGCACACCATCATTGCCGGAAGTGCGGTCGGGTTTCCCACCAATCCATGGCAGACAAAGCCGAATTGATGCTCCTGGCAGGGCGTCGGTTCATCATTTGCGCGTCGAGCGTATGCGAAGGTCCCGGGGTCTCCATCGGCTGGTTCCTTGCGTGCACGCCCGTATGCCCTTTGTCCTCCAGTTTTCTGGAGCTTTGGAACTATAGGGAATAAACCGATGACCAGTCAGCGCATCCTCGACTTCATCAATACCCGACGACCCGAAGGTCCGTGCCTCGTGGTCGACCTCGACGTCGTACGCGAAAACTACGGCGCCTTCCGTCATGCCCTGCCGGACAGCGCGATCTACTACGCCGTCAAGGCCAATCCGGCTCCGGAAGTCCTCAAGCTGCTCGCCGATCTCGGTTCGAGCTTCGACTGCGCTTCGGTCGCCGAAATCCAGATGGCGCTCGACGCCGGTGCGACGGCAAGCCGGATCTCCTATGGCAACACGATCAAGAAGGAACGCGACATCGCCCGCGCGCATGCGCTCGGCATCGATCTCTTCGCCGTCGACAGCCATGAGGAAGTGGAAAAGATCGCCCGTGCAGCCCCCGGTGCCCGTGTGTTCTGCCGCGTGCTGACCGATGGCGAAGGTGCGGAATGGCCGCTTTCGCGCAAGTTCGGCTGCGTGCCGCAGATGGCCGTCGACGTGCTGGTTTATGCGCATCAGCTGGGGCTCGACTCGTTCGGCGTTTCCTTCCATGTCGGCTCGCAGATGACCAAGGTCGATGCCTGGGATGCGGCGCTTGGCGATGCCAAGCGCGTCTTCACCTCGCTCGCCAAGCAGGGCATCCACCTGCAGATGGTCAACATGGGCGGCGGTTTCCCGACCAAGTATCTCCGCGACGTCCCGTCGGCGGAGGCCTATGGCCGTGCGATCGCCGGTGCGCTGAAGAAGCATTTCGGCAATCACATACCGCAGACGATCATCGAACCGGGCCGCGGAATGGTCGGCAATGCCGGCGTGATCAAGGCGGAAGTCGTGCTGATCTCGAAGAAGTCGGACAACGACGCCAATCGCTGGGTGTTCCTCGATATCGGCAAGTTCGGCGGTCTGGCCGAAACGATGGACGAGGCGATCCGCTATCCGATCCGCACCGGGCGCGACATGGACGCGATGGAGCCTTGCGTGATTGCCGGCCCGACCTGCGATTCGGCCGATGTTCTCTACGAGAAGAACATGTATCCGCTGCCGGTTTCGCTGACGATCGGCGACGAGGTTCTGATCGAGGGCACGGGCGCCTACACGACCACCTATTCGGCGGTCGCGTTCAACGGCTTCGAGCCGCTGAAGGCCTACGTGATCTAAACGTCCGCGCCGGGCAGCCGGCGCGGCGACCACCACAAAATCGGAAACACTTCTTGGTACGGGAGGCCAATATGGCCGCTGTTCTGGACGTCGTGCGCGCGTTTTTCGCGCCGCCTGCCTTTGTCATCGATCACGAAACGCCGGCCGACGTGGTCGCGCGCGAGACGCTGCTCGACCGCGTCATGGGGCCCGAGCGGAAGGCGAAATCGTCGGAAAAGATCCGTCACGGCCGCGTGCCGGCCGAAGGGCTGACGCTCGTCGCCCGCGACCGCGACGGCCATGTGATCGGTACCGTCAGGCTCTGGAACATCGAGGCCGGGGTCAACGGGCAAGCCAATCCGGTCGATGCGCTGCTGCTCGGGCCGCTGGCGGTCGATTGCGTCCATGAGGGCAAGGGCATCGGCTCGGCGCTGATGCGTGCGGCAATCGCCGAGGCAGGCAAGCGCGGCCATGGGGCGATCCTGCTGGTGGGCGATGCGGCCTACTATCAGCGTTTCGGCTTCCTGGCACAAAAGGCCGAGCACCTCGTCATGCCCGGCCCCTTCGCGCGCGAGCGCTTCCTGGCACTGGAGCTGAAGGCCGGCTGGCTCGACAATGCCGCCGGAATGATCGTCGCCTCGGGCCGCAAGCTCTCCCGGCCGAAGGCGCGCCAGTCCGCCTGATTCTTGCGGCGGGGGCGGCCGTGGATGATTTTCCGCGTCCGTTGCTTCAGCGGCGCGCGAACCCGGTCGGATGGCAATTTAGCGAAGCCCGAAATAGTTCATCAAGGGGTTCAACGCATAGTCCCTAAAGTATATCGTGCGAAAAAATCAGGGACGCCGAGGAAACGCCTTTGACCGGGAATACCAGACCTCCTCCGACCGTGAGAATGTCGGGCATCGATCGTGGGCTGATCGACCGCACCATGGCGCGAACGGGAGGACTTCTCCATTTTCCCGCTGTCCTGGAGCAGCGGTTCGAAGCCGATACGCGGGCCCAGCGCTGCCGCGAAATCGTGTTGCGCGCCTTCATTGCGCTGGCGGCCTTCGATTCTTTCGCGGTCATCGACTATCTCGCGCTGCCGGAGGAATTCTGGCGTGTGCTGATGATAAGGCTGGCCGTGACGATCGTGGCCCTGCTCGCCTTGGCCTTCATCTCGCGCGATCCTGCGCCCGTCCTGCGCGAGGGCTCGATCTCCGTCGTCGTCCTGGCGGTGGCAGTCGCCGTCGTCGTCATGATCCTGGCGCCTTCGAATGTCCTGGCGAAGGAATACCTCTACGGGATGCTGCTGATCCCGCTGCTCGGCGTGGTCGTGCAGCGCCTGCGTTTCCGCTATGCTGTGGCGGTCTGTATCGGTTGCGTGGTGCTCCACGGATACGCGATGGCCAATCTCGGAACAATGACCTGGGAATCCCAATTGATGGCCGGTTTTCAGATGGTCGGGGGCACGATCTTCGCGCTTGTCGCCGGCTATACGATCGAGCGCGAAATGCGAATCGACTATCTCCAGGCGCTACGCCAGCGCCTCAGGACCGAGGAACTCGAGGATCTTTCCACCCATGACGCCCTGACGGGGCTCGGCAACCGGCGCGGGCTGGAGCAGACGCTTTCCTGGATCAGCGCCGATGCCGCCGGAGACGGCAGGCTCGCGGTGATCATCGCCGATATCGACAAGTTCAAGGAGTACAACGATCATTTCGGCCATCCCGCCGGCGACGAATGCATCAAGCAAGTGGCGGAGATCATGGCGTCGGAAATCCGCTTCGCGGGCGATGCGGTCTTCCGCTATGGAGGCGAGGAATTCCTCGTCCTTCTGCCGGGCATGGAGGCCCACGGCGCGGCCGCGATCGCCGAGCGCTTGCGCTATGCCATCGAGGCCGCCGGGATCGTGCATGTCGTACCCGTACCGGGCGCACCGTTGACGCTGAGTTTCGGGGTGGCGACGGCGCGCCTCGACGAAAACTTCAGCGCCGAGGACCTTGTGGAGCGGGCCGATGCGGCGCTTTACCGGGCCAAGAACAATGGCCGTAATTGCGTCGTGGTCGACGGCCTGGCCGCGGTGAAGAGGGCGGTCTAGTTTCGACCGCGCCAGCCGCCAAGAAGCTTGCATCATCGGCCGATGCCTCTAAGATCGCGGCAACGCGAAAGGGCAGGGGAATCAAGGGTGCAAGCAGCGGTCGAGGCATTCATCAGCCGCTGGCAGGGCCAGGAAGGCGGCCAGGAGCGGGCGAATTACGCGCTGTTCCTCACCGAACTCACCGATCTGCTCGGCCTGCCGCATGCGGAGCCGGCGTCCGCCGCGCACGAGGGCAACGACTATGTCTTCGAGCGCGTGGTGAAAGAGGTGGCCCGCGACGGATCGACCTCGGCCAAGCGCATCGACCTCTACAAGAAGGACTGCTTCGTGCTGGAGGCCAAGCAGAGCCGCTTGTCCGGCGACAAGAAGCTCGACGCGCCGCAGCTTCCCGGCCACGACCGGTCGAGCGAGGGCGCCCCGCGCGGCCGCCGCTCGGGCGCCAGCCGCGCCTGGGACGTGCTGATGATGAACGCGCGCCAGCAGGCCGAAAACTATGTCCGCCTTCTGCCCGCCTCGCATGAGCCGCCGCCCTTCGTGCTGGTCTGCGACGTCGGCCACGCCATCGAGGTCTATGCCAATTTCCGCCGCGACGGAAAGGCCTATGACCAGTTTCCCGACCGCCGGTCCTTCCGCATCTATCTGGAAGACCTGCGCGACGAAAAGGTGCGCGACCGGCTGATCGCGATCTGGACCGATCCGCTGTCGCTCGACCCGTCACGCCACGCCGCCCGCGTCACCCGCGAGATCGCTTCCCGCATCGCCAAGGTGTCGAAGGCGCTGGAGGAGCAGGGCCATGCCACGGAAGAGGTGGCGATGTTCCTCATGCGCACGCTCTTCACCATGTTCGCCGAGGATGTCGACCTTTTGCCGAGGGACAGTTTCAAGGACCTGCTTCAGGACTGCGCGCAAAAGCCGGAAATCTTCCCCGGCATGATGCAGGATCTCTGGAAGGCGATGGACGAGGGCGGTTTCACCGCGACCATCCGCGAAAAGGTCAAGCAGTTCAACGGCGAGTTCTTCAAGAACCGCCGGGCGCTGCCGCTCGCCAGGGAGGAGATCGGCGAACTGGCCGCCGCCGCCCGCTATGACTGGAAGGATGTGGAACCGGCGATCTTCGGCACCTTCCTCGAACAGGCGCTCGACCCCACCGACCGGCGCAAGCTCGGCGCCCATTACACGCCGCGCGCCTATGTCGAGCGGCTGGTGATCGCCACCGTCATCGACCCTCTGCGGGCCGAATGGGACAATGCCCGCTCCACCGCCGACCGACAGAAGGCGGAAGGCAAGGCGCAGGCGGCGATCAAGACGGTCGCCGCCTTCCACGACAGGCTGTGCGAGACCCGCGTGCTCGACCCCGCCTGCGGCACCGGCAACTTCCTCTATGTCTCGCTGGAACTGATGAAGCGGCTGGAGGGCGAGGTGCTGGAGGCGCTGAACGACCTAGGCGGTCAGGAGGCGCTTGGCCTTGAAAGTCACACCGTCGACCCGCACCAGTTTTTAGGCATCGAGGTCAATCCGCGTGCGGCGGCGATTGCCGAACTGGTGCTGTGGATCGGCCATCTGCAATGGCATTTCCGCAACCGCGGCGTCGCCCCCTCCGAACCGATCCTGAAAGCCTTCCACAACATCGAGAACCGCGACGCGGTGCTCTTGTGGGACGGCTATCCGCTGCCGAAGGTGGTCGACGGCGTCGAGACCTATCCCAATCCACGCCGGCCGAAATGGCCGGACGCCGACTACATCGTCGGCAACCCGCCCTTCGTCGGCGGCAAGGACATTCGCGCCCGCATGGGCTCGTCTTACGCCGAGGCGCTGTGGAAGGCGCACAAACACATGAACGACAGCGCCGACTTCGTCATGTACTGGTGGGACCGCGCGGCCGAGATCCTGCTGAAACCGAAGAGCCGGCTGAAGCGCTTCGGCTTCGTCACCACCAATTCCATCAGCCAGGTGTTTCAGCGTCGGGTGATGGAGCCGCACCTCAACGCCAAGAAGCCGCTGTCGCTGACGATGGCGATTGCCGACCATCCCTGGACCAAGGTTACCCGCGACAGCGCCGCCGTGCGCATCGCCATGACGGTGGCTGAGGCGGGCAAGCACGACGGCCGGCTGATGGAGGTGACGGCGGAAGAGGCGGTCGAGACAGATAGTCCGGTGATCCTGTTCGACGAGAAGCGCGGACGGATCAATGCGGATTTGACGGTTGGGGTGGACTTGGCGTCGGTGATCCCGATGAAAGCCAATGAGGGTTTATCATCGCGGGGGATGTCACTGCATGGCTCGGGCTTTATCGTGAAGCCAGACGAAGCGGAAGATCTTGGACTCGGCCGTAGCCCCGGCTTGGAACGCCATATCCGCGTCTATCGCAATGGCCGCGACCTGACCGACCGCCCGCGCGGCGTGATGGTCATCGACCTGTTCGGTTTAACGGCCGAAGAGGTCAGGTCGCGTTTCCCGTCGGTCTACCAGCACGTGATGGCCACGGTGAAGCCAGAGCGGGATGGCAACAATCGCGCCACCTACCGGGACAACTGGTGGATTTTCGGCGAACCGCGACGTGACTTGCGCCCCGCCCTCGCCAATCTCCCGCGCTACATCGCCACCGTCGAGACCGCCAAGCACCGCGTCTTCCAGTTCCTCGACGCCTCGATCCTGCCGGACAACAAGCTGGTGGCCATCGGCCTGAGCGACGGCTATCCGCTTGGCGTCCTGTCGTCCCGCTACCACTGCCAATGGGCATTGCGCACCGGCGGCTGGCTCGGCGTCGGCAACGACCCCGTTTACGTCAAATCCCGCTGCTTCGACCCCTTCCCATTCCCCGACGCCTCGGACGTTCAGAAGGCCGCGATCGGCGCCATTGCCGAGGAGCTCGACGCCCATCGCAAGCGCGTGCTGGCCGCCCATGACCACCTGACGCTGACCGGCCTCTATAATGTGCTGGAACGGCTGAAGGCCGGGACGAAGCCGGAGGATCTCGAGCCGAAGGAGCGCCGCATCTTCGACGACGGGCTGGTGCTGATTTTGAAGGAGCTGCACGACAGGCTGGATGCCGCCGTGGCGGATGCCTATGGCTGGCCGGTCGATCTGCCGGAAGAAGAGGTGCTGGCCCGCCTCGTCGCGCTCAACAAGGAGCGGGCGAAGGAGGAAAAGCGCGGGCATGTCCGCTGGCTGCGCCCCGACTACCAGATCCCGCGCTTCGGCTCTGCACGCGAAAAGGCCGAGCAGCTGGAAGCCGATCTCGGCGAGGCGATCCTCGAGGCCGTCTCCGGCCCGAAGCCCGCCTTCCCCAAGGACGAGACCGACCAGACCCCGGCCGTGCTGCACCAGCTGATCGAGGCCGAGGGCGCCGTCGACGCCGCCACCATCGCCTCTGCCTTCAAGCAGGGCCGCAAGGTGATGCCCGCCGTCTCCGCCGTGCTCGCCTCGCTCCACCGCATGGGCCTGGTCTCGACCGCCGACGGCAAGAGCTTCGCCTTCCGCCGGGCGGCGTGAAGCCGCCGGAAAACCGCGGCTGGGTAATCTCACGTTTGACGTCAGCGTTTTGGCCCCCTCTGTGCCCTGAGCCTGTAGAAGGCCGGACATCTCCGCCACAAGGGGGAGATCGGAGCGCGGCCTGTACCGCGTCAGCCCGAAATGTCGACGACGCCGCAGTCGCCGGCCCCGGAGGCGAAGGCGAGAAGCTTGCCGCTGGCGCTCCAGGCAAGCGAGGTGATCGCGCCCTTGCCGGGACGGCGCAGCAGCGCCTCCTTGCCGTCGGCGATGCGGACCGCAAGGATCATGCCGTCGATGAAGCCGATAGCGAGCACTTCCTCCGCCGGGTGGAAGGCGACCTGGGTGACCATGATGTTGGCGCGGGTGCCGAGCTCGAGCGGGGCCTTGCCCATCGGGCCGTCCTTGCCGGAAAACGGCCAGACGATGGCCGCCGGCGCGCCGGAGGAGGCAAGCCACTTGCCCTTCGGCGACCACGACAGCGACTTCACCTTGGCCGGATAGCCGGTCATGCGCATGTGGCGGCTCTCGCCTGCCTTGCCGTCGAGTTTCCAGCCATGCAGGGCGTTTTCCTGCATCATGGTGACGACGAAGCGGCCATCGGGGGAGAAGGTGACGCCGGTATGGGCGCCCTTCCAGTCGAGATCGACCGGCGCGCCCTTCGTCGCGACCCAATGCAGCGTCACGCCGTTATAGCGGGCAACGGCGATCCTCAGCCCCTTGGGCGCGAAATCGAGGCCCTCGACGGTGCGCTCCTCGGTGAATTCGTGGACCTGGCCATCGGCAAGCCGCACGAAGCTCGATTTGCCATGGGCATAGGCGACGGCGCCCTGCGGCCCGGCGGCGACCACGGAAATCCACTTGCGCGGCACATGGGCCAGTTCGGTGAGCGTGCCGTCATGGGCGATGCGCAGCACGCGCCCATCCTCGCCACCGGTGATCAGCGTCTGGCTCGCCGGGTCCTTGATGCAGGTCAGCAGGCCCTGATGGGCCTCGCTCACCTTTTCGCCGCCGTCGAGCCGGTGGATGGCGCCGGACGCCGCGGCGAAAATCGGAATGTCGCCGAGAAAGGCGGTCGCGACGACGTGGCCTTCGATATCGAGGGGAGCAACGGTCGGCATCAGGCGGTCTTTCCCGCTGGCATGGCGTTGTCCGAAAACCGCTTCACACTTTTCTGCGTCATGCTGCTGCCTCGCAGGCGTGGAAGCTCTTTTCGAGCTTTTCACGGTCGAGATCGCGGCCGATGAATACGAGGCGGCTTTCGCGCTTCTCGCCTTCCTTCCAGGGGCGCTGGTGGTCGCCCTCGATGATCATGTGGACGCCCTGGACGACATAGCGCTCCTCGTCGCCCTTGAAGGCGATGATGCCCTTGAGGCGCAGGATGTTGGGACCATCGGTCTGGGTGACCTTCTGGATCCACGGGAAGAAGCGGTCGGGGTTCATCTCGCCGCCGCGCAGCGAAATCGAGGTGACCGTCACGTCATGGATGGCGGACGGGCCGTGATCGTGGTGATGGTGGTCATGATCATGGTGGTGATGATCGTGGCCGTGATGATGATGATGATCGTGGCCATGGTCGTGGCCGCAGCCGGGACCGCAGACATGGTCCGGGTCGTCGTGGTCGAGGAAATTCGGATCGTTCTCCAGCGCGCGCTCGAGATTGAAGGCGCCCTGGTTGAGCACCTTGGCGAGATCGACGCCGGAACGCGTGGTCATATAGACGCGGGCGGACGGGTTGATGGCGCGCACGATATCCTCGATGCGGTGCAGTTCGTCATGGCTCACAAGATCGGTCTTGTTGATGACGACGACGTCGGCAAAGGCGATCTGGTCCTCGGCCTCGCGGCTGTCCTTCAGGCGCAGCGGCAGATGCTTGGCGTCGACAAGGGTGACGACGGCATCGAGCTCGGTCCTGGCGCGCACATCGTCATCCATGAAAAAGGTCTGGGCGACGGGGACCGGATCGGCAAGGCCGGTGGTCTCGACGATGATGCCGTCGAAACGGCCGGGGCGGCGCATCAGGCCCTCGACGACGCGGATCAGGTCGCCGCGCACCGTGCAGCAGACGCAGCCGTTGTTCATCTCGTAGATTTCCTCGTCCGATTCGACGATGAGGTCGTTGTCGATGCCGATCTCGCCGAATTCGTTGACGATGACGGCGTATTTCTTGCCGTGGTTTTCCGACAGGATGCGGTTCAGGAGCGTCGTCTTGCCGGCGCCGAGATAGCCGGTGATCACGGTGACGGGAATGGGTCTTGCGGCAGCTTCGGTCATGAAAACCTCGATCGGTGGGAGTGGCTGTTGCAGCCTGAAAGAGAACTTACGCTCATATAGGCTGCGCCGCGCGGCAGTTCAAAGATTTTGTTGGGAGAGGAGCGCGGGCGGCAGGCGGAAGGTTGTGGAGGTGGATGAGATGCAATAAAAAGTAGCCATGGAGGGCCGGGAGCGGAATGAGCGTCGCGTCCGCCGCTTCAACGGCAACACAGGGGGGCAGGCATGGCATCGGTCGATTTCAAAACGGACAGGCTGCTGACAACGATCCTCAGCGATCCGACCCTGCCGCCGGCGGTGCGCGCCGAAGCGCAGGATCTGCAGGACACGAAACGCGCGTTGGAAGGCGACAAGTGGGTCTACCGGATGGTGGTCGGTTTCCTCGGCGCGGCCATCGTCACGACGGTCTGCGGCGGCATTCTGCTTTCATGGGGGGCCAGCGCCACGGGCCTGCCGGACGGCATCGTGGCGATCGGCTCGGCGGCTGTCGGTGCGCTTGCCGGCCTCCTGGCGCCCTCGCCGAAATCCTAGGCAAGGTCAGTCCGGCCTTGCGACGCCCTTCTCCCGCGACAATTCAGGAGAGGCTTTCGACGTCAAACGCATGCACATCCCAGAGTAGTTCGATCAGCCCGCTGACGGCGTGCGCGATCAGTTTTTCGCCCTTTCCGGCGGTGGCGGCGGCGGCATTGCCCGTGACGCCCTGCCGGTTGAGGTCCGACATCTTCCAGCCGAAGGCGTGCGGGCCATAGGCGCGAAGATGGGTGAAGCGGGCGGCATAGTCCGACTGCCGCGAGGGGAAGTCGGCGGCCTGCGTCATATCCACCCGGTCGGGGTGAAGCGCCAGCATGACGGAGGTCTCGATCTCACCGCCATGAATGCCTATCGCCTTTTCCTCCGGCGCGATCACGCCTTCGGGCAGGCCGAAACGGGTCCAGCTCGTGGCCACTGCCAGCATGTCGAACCGCACCCGCGCCTCGGTCGCGACCACGGTCATCAGCGGCGAGTTGCCACCATGGGCGTTCAGCATCACGAATTTGCGGATGCCCTGTCGGGAGAGGTCTTCTGCTATCCCCAGCCAGCGGGCGACCGCTTCGTCATAGGCGAGGCTCCTGGTTCCGGGAACGTCCATATGCTCGACGGAATAGCCGACCGGCTCGACGGCGAGGAAGGTCGCGGGAAGATCCGCCGGCAGGACGGCGATCAGGCGATTGACGATGCCTTCGACGATCAGGGTGTCCGTCTCGAAGGGCAGGTGCGGGCCGTGCTGCTCATGGGCGCCGAGCGGCAGCACCGCGATCCAGTCGCGGCGCGCGGCAGGGGGCAGGTTCGGGTCGTTTTCGGCGAAGTGATGATAGGGCTGGGGCATATTTCGACTTTATCCGATCCGTGCCATGGGTTTCAATGCGGTGTAAAGATTAGCCGGCGTACAAAAGCAGCAATACCGGGCAAGGCTGAGAGGGGACGACATGGCCAAGAAAGACAAGGGCGACAAGAAGAACAAGTCGGGCAAGAAGAAGGATGCGGGCGAGGGCAGTCTCGCCCTGGCGCCGGCAGTCACGCAGGCGGCACGAGCGATGCGCACGCTTCTGTCGCGCAATCTCGCCGATTGCGGGCTCTATGCGGGGCAGGACGGCGTCATCCAGATCCTCGCAGGCGAGGACGGCCTGACTCCGGGGACGCTGGCGCAGAGGCTCGGCGTCAAGGCCCCGACCATGACGCGCACCATCGGGCGCATGGAGGTTCAGGGTTTCGTCGAGCGGCGGGCGGATGCGCTCGATGCGCGGCTTACCAAGGTCTTTCTCACAGAAGCCGGCCGCGCCAGCCTCGACAAGATCGCCGCGGCGGCAGCCGAATGCGACCGCCAGGCAATGAAGGGACTGTCGGGGAAGGAAGTCAAAACACTGGTGCGCCTGCTTCTCGCCGTCGATGAAAATCTGCAGTCGGCCACCGGCCGGGGCTGACTTATTCGCGGTCACTCAAACAACAATTGAAATGCGATATTAAATTGTTTAATTAAACGGTTTAATCGCAGGCGAATGAAAGGCATTGCCGCAGGCGACGGATCAGCTTGCCCGGGGGAGGTCACGTGGCTCAAAAAGTAAAGCTTTCAACGATTGCCGAGTCGCTCGGCCTGTCGACGGCGACGGTTTCGCTGGCATTGCGCGACAGCCCGCTGGTGGCGGCCGAGACCCGCGAGAAGATCAAGGAGCAGGCAAGAACGCTCGGCTATATCTACAACCGCCGCGCGGCCAGCCTCAGGACCTCGCGCTCAGGCATCATCGGCGTCGTGGTGCACGACATCATGAACCCGTTCTACGGCGAAATCCTGAAAGCCATTGAAAGCGAGCTCGACCGCAGCCGTCACACCTTCATCCTGTCCAATCACTACGATTCGGTCGAAAAGCAGCGGACCTTCATCGAGACCCTGCTGCAGCTTGGCGGCGACGGGGTCATCATGTCGCCGGCGATCGGCACGCCGGACGAAGACGTCCTTTTGGCAGAGAAGAACGGCATGCCGGCCATCCTGATCGCCCGCCAGATGGAGGGCCTCGACCTGCCGACCTATCGCGGCGACGACAGCTACGGCATTTCGCTTGCCACCAACCACCTGATCGGGCTCGGACATCGCACGATCGCGATGATCGGCGGCACCGACCAGACATCGACGGGGCGCGACCGCTACCAGGGCTATGTGAATGCCTTGCGCAAGGCGGGCATCGAGGTCGATCCGAACCTGCGCATTCCCGGACCTCGGACCAAGCAGGGCGGCTTCGAGGCGGCGGTCCACTTCCTGTCGCTGCCGCAAAAGCCGACGGCGGCGGTGTGCTGGAACGATCTTGTCGCCATCGGCCTGATGAACGGCATCGCGCGCGCCGGGCTGGTGCCGGGCAGGGACATTTCGGTGACCGGCTATGACGACCTCGAGGAAGCCTCGATCGCCACCCCCGCGCTCACGACAGTCTCGAACGGACAGGCGGAAGTGGGGCGGCTTGCGGCACGCGCGCTTCTCGACAAGCTGGCGGGCAACCACGAGCCAGATGGCATCCATCTGATCAAGCCGGAGATGCGCATTCGCCAGTCGACCGGACCTATCAATCGCTGAGGAGAAGACCATGGCAAATTCCCGCGCTACGATCCTCGTGCCCGGCCGGATACATCCGCGCGTCGTCGAGCGGCTACAGGAACATTTCGACTTGTTGCGGGTGCCTCACGCGGCGGAGCTGGAACTGGCCGAGGCGGATGCATCAAAGGTGCGTGGCGTGGCCGTCAGTGGCGCCCTGCCGGCAAGCTGGATCGCACGACTGCCCAATCTCGAGGTCGTCTCCAGCTTCGGGGTCGGATATGACGGGGTCAACGTCGCCGCGGCTGCCGCGCGCGGCATTATCGTGACCAATACCCCGGATGTGCTCAACGACGAAGTCGCCGACACCGCAATCGCGCTGCTGATCAACACAATCCGGCGCCTGCCGCAGGCCGAGACCTGGCTCCGGCAGGGCAAATGGGTAAACGAGGGCGCCTTTCCGCTGTCGCCGCTGTCGCTCAAGGGCCGCCATGTCGGCATCCACGGTCTGGGCCGCATCGGCATGGAAATCGCGCGGCGTCTCGAACCGTTCAAGGTGAAGATCAGCTATCACACGCGGCGTCCCCGCACCGATGTCGACTATGGCTATTATCCGTCGCTGACGGCATTGGCCGAAGCGGTCGATACGCTCATTTCGATCGTGCCGAAAACGCCGGAGACCTACAAGGCGATCAACCGGGACGTGCTTGCGGCCCTCGGCTCGAACGGCGTGCTGATCAATGTCGGCCGGGGTTGGACAGTGGACGAGGACGCGCTGATTGCGGCGCTTGAAGACGGGACGATCGCGGCGGCGGGGCTCGATGTATTTCAGGACGAACCGAACGTCCCCGAAGCTCTGCTCGACTTTCCGAATGTCTCGCTGCTTCCGCATGTGGCATCGGCGTCCGTGCCGACGCGCAATGCCATGGCCGACCTCGTCGCCGACAACCTAATTTCCTGGTTTGTGACCGGCAAGGCGCTGACGCCGGTACCGGAAGCGCCGCAGAAGTCCAGCTGACCCGGGGGTTGTCGAGACCCGTCCGGCGTCAGCGGCGCGTCGTGGCGTAGGCGCGCACGGCGTCTCCGAAGGCCTCGAATAGTGCGCGCGAGGGGCTGTCCGTCTCCGCCCAGTATTCCGGATGCCATTGAACGCCGATGGCGAAGCCCTTGGCGTCGATCACCGATACCGCTTCGATCGTTCCATCCTCTGCGACTGCCTCCACCTGCAGGCCGGGCGCCGTCTTCGAGATCGCCTGGCGATGGAGCGAATTGACCATGACCTTGCCGGCGCCCAGATAGCGGGCGATGCAGGAGCCTTCCGCCACGATGACGTCCTGACGGATGCTGAACATCACGTCACGGTCCGGATGCTGTGGCTTGCGGTGGTCCCAGACGCCTTCCTGTTCATGGATCTCGGTGGCCAGTGTGCCGCCAAGCGCGACGTTCAGTTCCTGGATGCCGCGGCAGATGGCGAGCAAGGGGATGCCGCGGTCGAGCGCACGCCTGATGAGCGGGATCGTGGTGGCATCGCGCGCCGGATCGAAGGGGCCGTCGCTGTCCCTGGCCGGGGCTCCGTAGAGAGAAGGGTGGACATTGGTCGCCGATCCGGAAACGAGAAGACCGTCGACACGATCGAGCAGGGCGTCGGTGTCGTTTCCTTCCTCGAAGGCCGGAATGATGAAGGACATGACGTCCGCCACCTTCAATGCCGCGCGGACATACTGATTCTGTGCCGCATGCCAACGCGTGCCATCGAATTCCCGGATGTCGGCAGGTATGGCGATTATCGGCTTGGGCATTCTCTTCTCCGGAAAAAAACGGGCGGGTTGCGATTTCTGACGCGCGCCGAGGTGGGAAGTCAATATCTTTTCGTCTCTGAAACCCAATACGGGACCGGGACCCGTGGGGGCGTCGCGCATCAATTGGATCATGCCCAAACCCTTCGGCGCAATTCTCGATCCCGGCCAATCGAATAAGCCGAAAGAATATTACCTCAACGCTTGAAACGTATTGGACAAAATGGTTATGTCGCCAGCATTGCTGCTGGGTTGGGGCATGGGTTTCTTGCCCGCGGAGCAAACCATATAAGGGAGGTTTACCATATGGATCGTCGTTCATTTATCAAAAAGGCGAGCGTTGCCGGTGCGGGCGTTGCCGCGTCTACCGTGCTGGCAGCTCCTGCCATCGCTCAGGAAAATCCGAAGATCACCTGGCGCATGACGTCTTCGTTTCCGAAGTCGCTCGACACCATTTACGGCGGTGCAGTCGATATCGCTGAACGCGTTGCGGCCGCAACTGACGGCAATTTCAACATTCAGGTTTTCGCCGCAGGTGAAATCGTGCCCGGCCTGCAGGCCGTAGACGCAGTTTCCGCCGGCACGGTCGAAGCGGCTCATACCACCTCCTACTATTTCTGGGGCAAGGAACCAACCTTCGCTTTCGGTACGGCCATTCCGTTCGGCCTCAACGCGCGCATGTCCAACGCCTGGTTCAATCAGGGCAACGGCAACACGCTCATGAACGAATTCTTTGCCACCCAGGGCCTCTACGGCCTGCCGGCCGGCAACACGGGCGTTCAGATGGGCGGCTGGTTCCGCAAGGAAATCAACACTGTCGACGACCTCAAGGGTCTGAAGATGCGCATCGCCGGTCTGGCCGGCAAGGTCCTCGAGAAGGTCGGCGTCGTACCTCAGCAGCTCGCAGGCGGCGACATCTACCCGGCGCTGGAAAAGGGCACGATCGATGCGGCTGAATTCGTCGGTCCATACGACGACCAGAAGCTCGGCTTCCACAAGGTTGCCAAGTACTACTACTATCCGGGCTTCTGGGAAGCCGGTCCGGTTGTTCATGGCTTCTTCAATCTCGAGAAGTTCAACAACCTGCCGAAGCACTACCAGGCAATCATTACCGACGCTTGCGCCTATGCCAACACCAACATGATGGCACGATACGACGCCAAGAACCCGCAGGCGCTGAAGCAGCTGGTTTCCGAGGGAACGGTGCTTCGTCCGTTCAGCCAGGAGATCATGGAAGCCTGCTACCAGTCGGCTCTCGGCATCTACACAGAACTGTCGGCGCAGAGCCCGTACTTCAAGAAGATCTACGACGATCAGCTGGCGTTCAAGAAGGATGCCTATCTCTGGGCTCAGCTCGGCGAATACACCTTCGACACGTTCATGATGATCCAGCAGTGCGCCGGCAAGCTCTAAGCTTCCCAGCTCTCTCAGGAACAAGAAAGGCCCCGGGTTCGTCTCGGGGCCTTTTTGTTTGTCCGAGGTGGCACCCTTTGCGATACAGGCTCGGGTCTGAGGCGCAGTCTGCCCAGCGTGGATATCGCAGGCCGGCACTGTCAGCGTGCAGCGCCAAGGCTATGTTTTCTCATCCTTGCTGTAAGCAATTGCCCTTCGGAGTGGCGCCAAACAAGAAACCCCGGGCTGCTGCCCGGGGTTTCCTCATGGGGTGCTGAGGTTTCGTAGACCTCGATGAGCCAACGAATTTCTTCTATTTGATGACCGGCGGCTGGCTGAGGTCGGTCGCCGGATTGGCGGGTGCTGCCGGAGCAGGGGCGGGCTGGGGGCCGCCGAGGTTGAGCGGCGGCAGGCCCATTGCCGGGGCCTGGGCGCCATTATCGGTTCCACCGCCGAGCGGCGGCAAACCAAAACTCGGTGAGCCATTGCCGCCATCCGAGCCGAGCGGCGGCAACGTCATGCCTCCGCCCTGATTGCCGAAGCCCGGGATCTCGATCTGAATGGAGTTCGGATCGACAGTCGGCGCGTCGCTCTTGTAGCGCAAGACGAGCTCGGGGAAGGCGATGACGACCATGATCATCACAAACTGTATGATGATATAGGGAAGCACGCCCTTGTAGATCTGCAGCGTCTTCATCCCGTCCATCATCTTGCCGGTCACCTGGTCCTTCCACCTTCCGGCCGGCGCGATCGAGCGCAGGTAGAACAGCGAGAAGCCGAAGGGCGGGGTGAGGAACGAGGTCTGCAGGTTGATGCCGAGGATGACGCCGAACCATATGAGGTCGATGCCGAGTTTGTCGGCAACCGGTGCCAGCAGCGGCACCATGATGAAGGCAATCTCGAAGAAGTCGAGGAAGCAGCCGAGGATGAAGACGATGATCGTCACCACGATCAGGAAGCCGTATTCTCCGCCCGGAAGGGCCGTCAGCAATTCTTCGATCCAGATATTGCCGTTGATGCCGTAGAAGGTCAGGCCGAAGACGCGGGCGCCGATCAGGATCATCATGACGAAAGCGGAGAGTTTCGTGGTGGCGTCCAGCGCATGCTTTACCGTCGCGAACGACAGGCGTCCTTTCAGGCCGGCAATGATCAGGGCACCGGTCGCGCCCATGGCGCCGCCTTCGGTTGGCGTTGCGATGCCGAGGAAGATCGTGCCGAGTACCAGGAAGATCAGTGCCAGCGGCGGAATCAGCACGATGACGACCTGCTGGGTCAGTCGCGAGATGATGTTGAGGCTGAACGTCCGGTTGGCAAGGGCGATGAGATAGACGGCGAACACGCCGAAGGCGAGGGCCGAGACCTCACGCCATTCCGGGCTGGCGATACCGGTGAACAGCACTTGCTGCCCGAGGAAGTAAAGACCGACTGCGATGACGAGCATCACGATCAGCGAGGTGACGCCGCCGCCGAGCGTGCGGGCCTCGAGTGGCAGCGCCGGAGCCCATTCAGGTTTCACCATGGACACTGCGAAAATGTAGGCGCAGTAGGCAGCAACGATTAGGATGGCCGGATAAAGAGCGCCGACATACATGTCGCCGACCGAGCGGCCGAGCTGGTCCGCCATGACGATGAGGACGAGCGAGGGCGGGACGATCTGTGCTAGAGTACCGGAGGCCGCAATCGTTCCAGCCACGAGCGGACGGTTGTAGTTGTAGCGCAGCATGATCGGCAGCGAGATCAGGCCCATGGCCATGACGGAGGCCGCGACGACGCCGGTTGTGGCGCCAAGCAGCGCACCGACGAGGATCACGGCATAGGCGAGGCCGCCACGGATTGGGCCGAACAACTGGCCGATGGTATCAAGGAGATCCTCGGCCATGCGCGAACGCTCGAGGATCAGTCCCATGAAGGTAAAGAACGGAATCGCGAGCATCGTGTCATTGTACATGATGCCGTAGACACGGTCGGGATGCGACTGCAGGAGCGGCCAGAAGAGCCTGATTTCCGGGGAAATGGCAGAGAGTTCGACGCCGATCGCGAAGTAGATGAGGCCGCCCGCGGCAAGCGTGAATGCCACCGGATAGCCCAGTAGCAGCATCAGCATCACCGAGGTGAACATGATGGGGGCAAGGTTGTGTGCGATAAAGTCGATCATATCAGTGCCCCGAGACTTCTGCTGCGTGTTCTTCCTCTATCTTCTCATCGAGATAGCCGAAGACGATTGCTGCGCGCTTGATGATTTCGGAGATCGCCTGGGCGCTCAGAAGGATAAAGCCGAGAAGGACCGCCGCCTTTGCAGGCCAGATGATGAGGCCGCCGGCGCTCGAGGAGATTTCGCCGATCCTGTAGGAGGCCCAGAACCACGGCCATGCGAGCCAGACCATGAGGAAGGAGAAGGGCACGAGGAAGATGATGTGGAGGATCAGGTCGATCCAGTTCCGCGTCTTCCTGCTCCAAGAGTTGGACACAATATCAATCCGGATGTGCTCATTCTTCTGCAGCGCGTATGCCGCAGCCAGCATGAAGACGGTGCCGTAGAGATACCATTGCAGCTCGAGCCAAGCGTTCGAAGAGATATCGAAGGCCTTGCGGACGATCGCATTGCCGGCGCTGATCAAAACGGCGGCCAGCAACAGCCAGGACACCCATCGTCCTACCGCCCCGGTGATCATGTCGATCAGCCGGCTGATTGCCAATAGCATACTCATTGTTCTTCTCCCCTGAGACGTGCATTCCCCATAGAGCATGAGCCGAAACGGCGCAACTGCGGTTTCCCGCCGTTTTTCGGGGGCTAATGCGCTGCCCCGCCAAGCGGAACAAGGGCAGGTTCAGGTGCTGCCGATCACATGCTTTTGCCTGCGCCACCGGGAGATCGCCAGTGAAGCTTCAAACGTGGACGTCCTGAGGCAGATTTGCCCCGAAAAGGCGGGGCGTTTATGCAGAAGTGTGCCGGCGTGGCACATTTTTCGCTGATGTCTTGTCGGTTTTCTAGTGTATTGAAATAGGATGAATTGCGATCCTCCAGACGGTCTCCTATACGCGTTTGCCGTCGACCGTTAGACTAAAGGCGAAAACCGTTGCCGATCGTCTTCCTTCAAGGCGCCGCCTTGCAACGGTAGCAGGGAATCGGAAGCCCGATGTGGCAGATGAACGATCATGGTAGAATTCAAGGATGCCGGTATCTGCGGAGATTGCCGCGCTTTTCGCCCAGATGAGGACATTCCGCGGTAAGTCCGAAATCAAATCTTAAACCGTTCTTTATAACGTCGGCGGCTCGAAGGAGGCCAATTTATGAAGGCTCAAAGCACGAAAGCTGTGCCGACGGACGTCTACCTGTCCTTCGTCAGCTCTCTGTTTGGCAACCGTCAGACGCTCTTTATCGGAATGTTCGTGCATATCCTCACCTATCTGGCGGTCTTCCAGAGGTCGGGCGCGTTCTTCTATATCTACCTGAGTGGCGCATTCGCGCTGATGGGCCTCTATCGCATCTACTGGTTCCTCCGGTTCGATCGCACGGAAAAGTCGAAATTGACCCGTGAGGAGATCGCTAGCTGGGAGCGTATCTATCTCTATGGCGCTGTGGCGTCGACGACGATACTCGGCGTCGGCAGCGGATATGCGATCTACGTGATCCAGGATCCTTTCGCCGAACTCGCCTGCATCTCGGTCACGATGGCCTCGATGGTTTCGGTCGTCGGGCGCAATTTCGGATCTCCGCGGGCTGTCGACCTGCTGACCGCAACGGCGAGCGTGCCGATCATGATCGGCTGCCTGATGGTCGGCGACATCTATATGGCCATTCTTTCGGTCATGCTCGTACCGTTCATGCTCACCACGCGCCTGATGGCGAACGGCGTGCGGGAGTTTCTCTACAAGAATGTCATATCGGCCCGGGAAATTGCACTCATTGCCGACAGTTTCGATACTGCGCTCAATAACATGACGCACGGGCTGATGATGCTCGATCCACACAACCGCATCGAAGTCATCAACCAAAAGGCTTGCGAACTCCTGCATCTCGGTGACCGCAAGCAGCTCAAGAACTGCGATCTCGATGTCGTGCTGCGCTACGGCGTGCGGCACACCTTTATCGATGGTTCGATGCCCAGCCTTATCCAGAGGCAGCTCTCGCAGCTGATCGACGGTACGATTTCCCGCGCCACGATGCAGTTTTCCGAGGACCTGATCCTGGAGTTTTCCGCCAACCGGCGCCCGGAAGGCGGCGTGGTGCTGATATTCGAGGATGCTACTTTGCGGATCCGGGCCGAGCGCAAAATCCTGCATATGGTGCGTTTCGATACCCTGACCGGCCTGCCGCAACGCAATTACTTCGCCGATCTCGTGAAGGAAGAGCTCGCCAAGCGTCGCGAGAGCGGGCAGGTGGGATTCATGGTGCTCGATGTCGCCGAGTTCAAGCATGTCAACGACATGAAAGGGCACATTACCGGCGACCGGCTGCTCGTGGCGATTGCCGGCCGGCTTCAGACTCTGGTGGACGGCGAGGCCCTGGTCGGTCATCTCGTCGGCGACCAGTTCGTGCTGTTTTTCCCGAACTCCGACAATGCCGACGGGCTTGAGGAAAGGATGCGCGCCATTCATGCCGCAGCCAGCGCCGATTACGAGGTCGACGGTGCGACGATCCCGGTTTCCTTCAACGCCGGCTGCGTCGTTATCGGCAGCGCCGAGTTGCGTATGGAAGAATGGCAGATCAAGGCTGATCTGGCCCTGTTCGAAGCGAAATCGCGCGGCAAGGGAGAGATCACGATCTTTGCCGAGGAAATGGATGCCCGATATGTCGAGCGTCAGCGCCTCAAGACGGACTTGCGCGCAGCGGTCGAGGCGGGCGCCCTGCAAGCTGCGTATCAGCCCATGTTCTCACTCGACGGCTCCAAGCTCGAATGCTGTGAGGCGCTGGCGCGGTGGACGCACCCGGAGAAAGGCGCAATCCCGCCCAACATCTTCATCCAGATCGCCGAAGAAATGGGGATCGTCTCGGATATCACCCGTTTCATGATCCGTCAGGCCTGCCGCGACTGCGCCACCTGGCCGGAACATATCTGCGTTTCGGTCAACCTCGCGGAGCAGGATCTGCGCGACGACACGATCATCGGCTCGGTGATGGAAGCGCTCGCGGATTCGGGACTGGCCGCATCGCGCCTTCATCTCGAAGTCACCGAGAGCAGCCTGATCGAGGAGTTGTCCAGCGTCCGGCTCATCCTCGAGCGACTGCGCGGACACGGCATTACCATCGCGATCGACGATTTTGGTACGGGGTTCTCGAGCCTCAGCTATCTCGATACGCTGCCGGTGGACGTGGTTAAGATCGACCGGTCCTTCGTGCTCGATATCGGGGAAGATGCCCGCAGGTTCAGCCTCCTGCGCGGGATCGTCAATCTGTCACGGCAACTCGATCTGCAAATCGTCATTGAAGGTGTCGAAACGAAGGAGCAGCTTTCGCTCCTACGCAAGTATAATTGTGCCGATCTCATACAGGGCTACGTCTATTCGATGCCCGTCTCCGCAGCGCTTGTCCCGGACCTGAGTACCCGGGTTGACAAGAAGCAGTTCGAGATACACGCGACCAATGTCGCCTGATCCGCGCCAGGCGGATCTCCATAAAAAATCCCAGCAGTCAGATTGGACCCCTTGATAGTAAGGGGTTTTCGGTCCCTTTCGTGCATCGGCTAGACCTTTGTTAACCTTAATGAAAGGTAAACTGTCGCACCGCGAAAATTGATGTGTGTGACTGCAATCCCCACATGGTAGGCATGGTTAAACATTCGTTAATCAGGGTGGGGCGTCGGCATGGACAACAAGCGACCGCAGGTGGAGGGATTCGCCGCAAAGCTCATGGAAGTTCTCGATCATGTGGAATACCGCAGGGTCGAGACGAGCGAGGACATGGAAGACGTGGCCCGCATCCGCTACAAGGCCTACAAGATGGCCGACATACTCCCCCTGTCGGGATCGACGATCATCGACGACGACGATTTCGATCCGCAGGCCTATGTCTTTGGGGTCTATTATGACGAACGGCTGATCAGTACGGTGCGCATGCACCACGTGACACCCGATCATAGGGTGAGTTCGTCGCGCGACATCTTTCCGAAAGAAATCGACGAGTTTCTCGACGCAGGAATGTCGCTGATCGATCCGGTGCGGTTTGCGGCGGATCCGGCGGTGATGCGGGAAATGCCGGCCATTCCTTATCTTACCTTGCGGATCGCCATCATGGCGGCTGCCTATTTCGACACCGACCGCGTCATGCAACTGATCGCCCCTCAGCACGCGGCCTTCTATCGCCGTGTCTTTTACGCCGAAACCATTGTGCCGCCGGGCAAGCATTGCGGTAAATACAATATCGACCTGACTATGCTGGCAACAAACACCAAGGTCGTCGGACGCAAGCTGCTGACCCGATTCCCCTTCTTCGTATCGCAGCCAAGCGAACGCAGACTAATGTTCTCGCGCGACGAGATAACAACCCTGCCACCGCTGACGATCCTGCCCACTGCCCGCTACGTTCCCAGCGGCAGCCTCGGTGTCGACCTGCCACTCTGATCCATTGCACTTCGCAACCTCTTTGTGTAAGGCGGAAGAGGGGAGTGGTTCATGGCGGACTTTCGACCCCGCGAATTTTATCGATGCCGCGCGGTTATCGGGACCTGCGGCGCGCGACCGCCTCAAGGGGAGACAGATCATGAGCGAACATCACACCGGACCCGTCGAAACCGGAGCGCCGATGAATTATGCCGAGCACGAGAAGACCTACAACCTGTTCATCGCAGGCACGAAATACGGCACCGTCGTCATGGCCGCGCTCATGATCGCCATGGCTGCCGGTTTCTTCACTGCCGCAGGCTTCCTCGGCGGTCTGGTTGTCTTCGTCGTGCTGACCCTGGTCGGTATTCTCCTGCTGCGCTGAGCGACGAGAACCAAAAAGCGACCGGCGGCATGTTCCCCGGACCGTCCGATCCATTTCTCTTTCATCTTGCGGTATTCGCATTGGCCCTGCTTGCCGGGGCCTTTGCGGCTGGCCGAGTTCTGCGATCGCAACGCGCCCCCCTGGCCGCCATGGCGGGCGCGCTCGCGTCGGTGGCCGTCGTCGGCGGCTTGCTTGCTGCGGGCCTTCCGGACGGCCAACCGGTAAGGGTATTCGCCTTTGTCGCGTTGCTCGCCGCTTCGGCCGGCGTTGCCGGAACCTTTCTTGCTATCCATCGGATGTCATCGGTGGAAGACAAGCGCCGCGGGTAGGATCACCGCATGGTGCAATTTCTCACCCTCCTCTTGAGCGTTAGCGCCAGCATCCTGTTTGCGGTTGCGCTGCGCAGGATTTCCCTGTCGAAGGCCGAAAGCGCGAGCCTCAAGCTGGCGGCCGCCGGAATGGGGCTTGCAATCACCGCAGCCTTATTGGCGACGCGACCCGATTTCGGCGGCGTGGTGCTGATCATTCTGGGGCTCACCATTGGAGGGGGTGCCGGCGCATGGTCGGCTGTTGCCGTGCGCGCTGCCCACTTGCCGCAGCTTCTCACCTGTTTCGTCGGGCTTTGTGGCGGCGCCTGCATCCTGCTTGGGGCCGTGATATTGGAAGCGCCGCCATCGCTGGCGATTGGAGGGGCGGGTCCGCGAGGCCTCGAGGCGCTGGCTGCCGCAGCGGTTGCGGCGGGCGCCGGAGCGCTCGCTCTTGCAGGCTCGCTGGCCATCTGCATCCGACGCGCGGGCCTCAAGATCCGCTATGTCCTCACTCCCCGGCGCGCGACAAGCATCGCGCTTGCGGCAATGCTTGTGCTGAGCGCCCTGGTGTTCGTATCGACGGGCAGCGGTTCCTCCTTCGTGGTGCTGGTCCTGGTTTCGCTGTTGCTGGGCGCCCATGTACCCTTCGCAATGGAGATCTCCGAGATACCCGTCGCCATCCCCCTCGTCACATGCGCGGCGGGGTTTGCGGGCGCCGCCATCGGCTTTGCATTCGACAATCTGGTACTGATCATCACCGGGGGACTCATCGTTTCCTCGATGACGGTACTGGCCATGGCCATGTGCCGCGATACCGGGCGGTATCTCGCTTCCGTCATTCTGGGAGAGCGGTAGGGGTCGAGAAGACGCCCGCTGATCGGGCCTCGTCTTCACTCATTCGGCAGGCATCACCTGGAACGGCGATCGGGTTCCGGAACAGCTCCGGGGGCGACGGCGCCCCCAGCGAAGATCAGCTCGTGACGCGCGTGCGGGCCAGACCGGCCTTCGCCGGCTGGTATTTCGGATCGAGGCCGAGCGCGTGGGCATAGGACTTGGCGGCCTTTGCCTTGTCGCCGCGACGCTCATAGATGAGCGCCTGGTTGGCCCAGGATTCGGCAATTTTCGGATTCAGTTCGATCGCGTGATTGAAGTCCGCGAACGCGTTTTCGTCGTCGTTCAGCGCCACATAGGAAACGCCGCGGCCATTGTGCGGCTCGGGCGATGACGGTGACAGCGAGATGGCCTTTGAGAAGTCGTCGATCGCCTTGTCGTGCTGGCCGCGCAACTGGTAGATCAGACCGCGATTGTGATAGGCGCGGCCATCGGTGGTGTCGAGCTGGATGGCGCGGTTGAAATCTCCGAAAGCCTCGTCGATACGTCCGGCCTGGCGATAGATGTTGCCGCGGCCGATATAGGCGACGTCGTAGTTCGGATTGATCCTGAGCGCCGCGCTGTAGTCATTGGCCGCCTCGACCGGCTTGCCCATGTTGCGATAGATGAGCGCCCGGTTGGCATAGGCCTGGTAGAAGCTGGGGTTCAGCTTCAGCGCCATGTTGAAATCAGCGAGAGCCTTGTTGAACTCGCCAGCGCGACCGTAGGCGGAGCCGCGGACATTGTAGCCTTCCGGATCCTGCGGATTGGCCGCAATCACCGCCGAAAGCGAAGCAATGTTCTCCTCCGACCCCTGCGCCCGGTCGATCCGGATCATGTCATCCGTCTGTGTCGATTGGCAGCTCGCCAGGCCGAAGGCGGCGAAAAGCGCCAGGGTGGGCAGCACAAGACCCGAACGGCCATGGCGGCGGGCCTCAACCCTGCAAGTCAGCGAGTGAGGAGGTTCAGTGACAACGACCATTTTCCGGCAAACTTTCCGTATCGGGACTAGGTTGAGGTTCAAATGAAAAGAGCGGTGGCGACCCGGCGCCCCCGCTCTTAGAACATTGGAAAACGTCGAAAAAACGACGGATCAGCGGGCTGCGCGAGCCGGGGCAGCGATCAGACCTTCGCGCTGCATGCGCTTGCGAGCCAGCTTGCGGACGCGGCGGACAGCCTCGGCCTTTTCGCGAGCACGCTTCTGTGAAGGCTTTTCGTAATAGTCGCGCATCTTCATTTCACGGAAGATACCTTCGCGCTGCATCTTCTTCTTCAAAGCGCGAAGCGCCTGGTCAACATTGTTGTCGCGGACTAGAACCTGCACGTTTATCCCGTTCCTTTGGTTTCGAGTTGTGATACCGCCGAGCTACAGTTGTCAGCGGAATAAAATATCCTTTCGCGAGGCGAGAACCCGGCGATTTGGCAGGCCAATATCAGATCGGCTCCGCAAAGTCCATACACTGCGGGGGATTCTTGGGAGAAATCTCAAGCCAGTGGCGCCGCAAACCGGCCGTGTCGAAAGCCGGATGGCAATGCGTCGCAAAAGGGCGGTCACGAGGCGTATTGATTTGCGACCCGTAAGGTCCTACCCAATTGCCTGAACCACAGGAGCTTGAGGCGAATGCGCAAATACTCGGTCTTTGCCGTAGCACGCGAGGCCCTACGCGCCCACAAGGGCTGGGAGGCCCAGTGGACGTCCCCGGAGCCGCGAGAGTCCTACGACGTCATCATCATCGGTGGCGGCGGCCATGGTCTCGGCGCCGCCTATTATCTCGCCAAGGAACACGGAATCACCAATGTCGCCGTGCTCGAGCGCGGCTGGCTCGGCGGCGGCAACACCGGCCGCAATACGACGATCATCCGGTCCAACTATCTCTATGAAGAGAGCATGGACATCTACGAGCACTCGCTGAAGCTCTGGGAAGGGCTGAGCCAGGATCTCAACTACAATGTGATGTACTCGCCGCGTGGCGTGATGATGCTGTCGCACAACGTGCATGACCAGCAATCGTTCAAGCGGCACATCAACGCCAACAACCTCTACGGAATCGACAACGAGTGGCTGACGCCGGAACAGGCCAAGGCCTATTGCCCGCCGCTCGACATATCCAAGACGGCCCGCTACCCGATCAATGGCGCGGCGCTTCAGCGGCGCGGCGGCACGGCACGTCACGATGCTGTGGCCTGGGGCTTTGCCCGCGCGGCCTCCGATCGCGGCGTCCACATCATCCAGAATTGCGAAGTGACCGGGATCCGGCGCGGCCCGAACGGTGAAGTGACGGGTGTGGACACGAGCCGCGGCTTCATCGGCGCGAAGAAGATCGGGGTTTCGGCCGCCGGCCATTCCTCCGTCGTCATGGCCATGGCCGGCGTTCGCCTGCCGGTTCATTCGACGCCGTTGCAGGCACTCGTTTCCGAACCGATGAAGCCGATCTTTCCCTGCGTCGTGATGTCGAACACGGTGCATGCCTATATCTCGCAGTCGGACAAGGGCGAGTTCGTCATCGGTGCGGGCACCGACCAGTACAATTCCTATTCGCAGACCGGCGGCCTGCAGATCATTACCCACACGCTGGATGCGATCTGCGAACTCTTCCCGATGTTCCGCCGCGTCAAGATGATGCGCCAGTGGGGCGGGATCACCGACAATACGGCCGACCGCTCGCCGATCCAGGGCGTGACGCCGGTGCCGAACCTCTTTGTCAACGCGGGCTGGGGAACCGGCGGCTTCAAGGCGACGCCGGGCTCTGCCAACCTCTTCGCGCATCTGATTGCACGCGGCGAGCCGCATCGGCTGGCGGCGGGGCTCACGCTCGATCGTTTCCGCACCGGACGGCTGATCGACGAGGCGGCCGCAGCCGCCGTCGCGCACTGATTTCGAAGGAAGGCAAGACATGTTGCTCATCAAATGCCCCTATTGCGAGGAAGAGCGCTCCGAGCTTGAATTCCGTTCCGCCGGCGAGGCGCATATCGTCCGTCCGGCCGATATCGCGGGGATCACCGACGAGGAGTTCGCAGACTTCTTTTTCCTGCGCGACAATCCGAAAGGGCTGATCTTCGAGCGCTGGCGCCACATGCATGGCTGTGGACGTTTCTTCAACGCGGTGCGCGATACCGTGAGCGACAAGATTTATATGACCTACAAGGCGGGAGAGCCGAAACCGGACGTTTCCGCAATTGCGGGCCTTGCAGAGCAGAAGGGAACGTCGAAATGAGCGGCGCCAACCGTATTCCCGGCAAAGGGCGCCTGACCCCGGCCAGAACCGCCCGCTTCACCGTCGACGGCAGAAGCTACATGGCGATCGAAGGTGACACCGTCGCCTCGGCGCTGCTTGCCAACGGCATCCACCTCGCCGGCCGCTCCTTCAAGTATCACCGACCGCGCGGTATCCTGACCGCCGGGCCGGAAGAGCCGAATGCGCTGCTCGATGTCAGTCGTGATGCCGCCCGCAAGCAGCCGAATGTGCGGGCAACGGTCCAGGAAGTGTTCGACGGCATGAAAGTCGAGACCCAGAACCGCTGGCCGAGCCTGGCGCTGGACATTGGCGCCGTCAACGACCTTGCCTCGCCCTTCTTCGCAGCCGGTTTCTACTACAAGACCTTCATGTGGCCAAAGAGCTTCTGGCATTCGGTCTATGAACCTTTCATCCGCCGTGCCGCCGGCCTCGGCGTCGTTCCGAAGGAGGCCGACCCGGACCACTACACGAGCCGCTACGCCCATTGTGACGTGCTGGTCGTCGGCGGTGGTGCCGCCGGCCTTGCGGCAGCGCTTGCCGCTGCCGAGGCGGGCGCGAAGGTGATTCTCTGCGACGAGCAGCCGGAAGTCGGCGGGGCGTTGCACTACGACACCGGCACGGTGATTGACGGCCAGAGCGGCTATGACTGGGCGCAGGCCACGGCCGCGAAACTTGGCGCCATGCCGAATGTCCGGCTTCTGACGCGCACGACGGCCTTCGGCTACTACAATCACAATTTCGTGGCACTGGCCGAACGCGTGACCGATCACCTCGCCAAGCCGGCAAAGGGCAGTCCGCGCGAGCGGTTGTGGCAGGTGCGGGCGAAGAAGGTCGTGCTCGCCACCGGTTCGATCGAGCGCCACATGGTGTTTGCCAACAACGACCGGCCGGGGATCATGCTGGCATCGGCGGCGCGCACGTATCTCAACCACTACGGCGTCGCGGTCGGTGCCAAGCTCGGCGTCTACACGGCACATGATTCGGCCTACGAGGCCGCTTTCGACCTTAAACGCGCCGGTATCACTATCCCGGCGATCGTCGACTGCCGCGAGAAGCCCGGCGAGAAAGTCGTGGCCGAAGCGAATGCACTCGGCATCGAGGTGCTGACCGGTCGAGGCGTCACGGACACCGCTGGGCGACTGCGCATCAAGTCGATGACGGTTGCGCGCAACGGCGGCGGCGCGTCGCGCAAGATCGAGGTCGATGCGCTGCTGGTTTCGGCCGGCTGGACGCCATCCGTGCATCTCTTCTCACAGTCTCGCGGCAAGTTGAAATTCGATGCCGCCAACGACCGCTTCCTTCCGGACGTCTATGCCCAGGACTGCATCTGCGTCGGAACCTGCAACGGCACCGACGATGTGCAGGCGATCCTCGACGAGGCGGCTGCCGCTGGCACGGGGATGGCCAAGGGCGCGGGTGCGAAGGGCCGTTCGGCGATCCAGCTTTTGGGAACTAATGCCTATCCGTGGACGGGCGGCATGATCGGGGCGGCGGAAGGGGCAGGACGCGACACCAGCGTCAAGGCCTTCATCGACTTCCAGCATGATGTCTGCGCCAAGGACATCCGTCTGGCGGTGCGCGAGGGCATGCACTCGATCGAACACATCAAGCGCTTCACCACCAACGGCATGGCCTCCGACCAGGGCAAGCTCTCAAACATGCACGGGCTGGCGATCGCCGCCGAGATGCTCGGCAAGGAGATCCCGCAGGTGGGACTTACGACCTTCCGGGCACCCTATACGCCCGTGACCTTCGGCACGCTGATCAACCACTCGCGCGGCGACTTCTTCGATCCGACGCGCAAGACCCCGATGCATGGACTGGAAGAGGCGCTCGGAGCCGAATTCGAGGATGTCGGCAACTGGAAGCGCGCCTGGTACTATCCGCGTGCCGGCGAGGACATGCATGGCGCCGTCCGCCGCGAGTGCAGGACCGTGCGTGAAGTGGCCGGCGTATTCGACGCTTCCACGCTGGGCAAAATCGAAGTTGTCGGCCCGGATGCGGCGGAGTTCCTCAATCTCATCTACACCAATGCCTGGGATACGCTGAAGCCGGGCAAATGCCGCTACGGCATCATGACCCGCGAGGACGGCTTCGTGTATGACGACGGCGTGGTCGGGCGGCTTGCCGAAGACCGCTTTCATGTTACGACGACAACGGGCGGCGCGCCGCGCGTGCTCAACCACATGGAAGACTACCTGCAGACCGAGTTCCCGCATCTGAAGGTTTGGCTCACCTCCACGACCGAACAGTGGGCGGTCATAGCCGTCCAGGGTCCGAAGGCGCGCGATATCATCGCGCCCTTCATCGAGGGCATCGACATCTCGAACGAGGCCTTTCCGCATATGAGCGTTGCCGAGGGCAAGTTCTGCGGCGTGCCGACCCGGCTGTTCCGCGTATCGTTTACCGGCGAGCTCGGCTTCGAGGTCAATGTGCCGGCCGATTTCGGCGCTGATGTCTTCCAAAAGATCTGGGAACGGGCGGAAAGCATGGGGGCGTGCCTCTACGGGACCGAGACCATGCACGTGCTGCGCGCCGAGAAGGGCTACATTATCGTCGGGCAGGACACCGACGGCACGCTGACACCTGACGATGCCGGCTATGGCTGGACGGTTTCCAAGAAGAAGAAGGACTTCGTCGGCATCCGCGGCCTCAAGCGCCCGGACCTCGTCAAGGAAGGCCGCAAGCAACTCGTCGGCCTCCTCACCAAGAACCCGAACGAGGTTCTGGAGGAGGGCGGCCAGATCGTCGCCGATCCGAACCAGCCGAAGCCGATGACCATGCTCGGTCACGTGACCTCGTCCTACTGGTCGGAAAACCTCGGCCGGACGATCGCCATTGCCACACTGGTCGGCGGCCGGGCGCGCATGGGCGAGACGCTCTACGTACCGATGAAGGACAAGACCATCGCGGTCGAAGTGACCGACATGGTGTTCTTTGACAAGGAAGGGGGACGCATCCATGGCTGACATGACGCTCGCATCGCGCAAATCCGTGCTCGAGGGTTTTCACGGCGGCTCCTCTCTTGTGCGCCTGACGCCGGCGGCACCTGCCACCCGCGTTTCGCTTCGAGCCGGCACGGATGCAGTCGCGGGACTTTCCAGGGCGCTCGGCGTCAAGCTGCCGGTCAAGCCGAAGACTTCCGCCTCCGCAAAGGGCCGCACGGCCTTCTGGCTCGGCCCGGATGAGTGGCTTGTGATCGACGAGAAGAGCGCCGACCTGATGGGCGACTGCGCCGCGTCCGGCACCGTCCATTCGGCGACCGACGTGTCTCATCGCAATATGGCGATTATCGTCTCTGGTCCCGGCGCGCAGAACACGATCAATGCCGGCTGTCCGCTCGATCTTTCACGCCCAGCGTTTCCGGTCGGCGCGGTGACGCGCACGGTGTTCGGCAAAATCGAGATCGTGCTCTACCGCGTTGACGAGGATACCTTCCGCGTCGAATGCTGGCGATCCTTCGCTGAATATGCTTTCGGCCTGCTCAGCGAGGCCGCGGAAGACGCGGGCGCCTGAACGATTCGCTGTCCGGATGCCTCAAAGGCCCGGCCAGCCTTTCCATTTGACCCAGCGGCCATGGAAATCGGCCCGGCCGATTTCATGGCTCTCACCCGTTGGCCAGATTTGCAGGGTCAGCGCCGCACCGTCCGGCTTGTCGTCCGCTTCCATTTGCAGGCGGGCGATCGGCGCGTCCTTTGTGGCGCGTGACCCGGCGTCGGCAATCAAGGCGTTTCCTTGCCCGCGCAGCGCTTCCGGCAGATATTGCCACGCGATCGAATGGTAGATCACATGGACGGTGCCGGGATGCGGCTCGGCCAGACGCGACTTCAGCCAGTCGACGGCATCGGCGCGATCGACCAAAAGGCCGGAGCCGGCGGCGATATCGAGTGCATTGCGGGTGCGCTCCAGACGGTCTCTCTGGTCGGCCCAGATATAAGATGCAAGCCGTTCGCGATCGTCGCCGGAAGACGGATTGAGCGGATTGAGGTCGCAGCCGGCGCGTTCAGCGACCACAAGATCGGCATCAGGTGGCGACGGCCCTTCCCAGTCCGGCGACAACATTACCTTCGAATCAGGCCCCCAGGAGAGGTCGCCGAGCCGATAGCGATAACGGTCCCATTGCAGATTGAGCCCGGCGCTGGCGCCGATCTCGGACAGCATCAGCGGGTTGCCGAACAGCTTCGCAATCGTCAGGAATCCCGGCAAAAGCGCGCCGGAACGGCGAACCTCGTTGGTCTGCGGAGCCGAGCGCAAGCGATCCAGAATGAAGGCTTCGTTGCGCCGGAAGGCACTCATGCAGGCGGTCCACAGCGCGTCATCATCTGGCGTGTTGGGCGGATAGACGCTGGCAAGCTCACGGTCCGCGCCGGAGAGCACAAGTGCATGCAGGCAGCCCGCGAGGCGAAGCGCCACGGCATCACCAGTGCCCGTCGGATCGCCTTCCCATGACAGGATGCGCCGGCCGACCGCTGTTTCCTGGTCCAGTCTCTCCGCAGCCAGGCGGCAGAGCCGCGCCACGAATGGGGAGCCCAGATCGTTGCAGGACTTTGCCTGCCGCAGGAAAGACTGAAGGACGGTTCCGGCCCCTGTCACGTCAGACCTCTTCCGGACGATCCTTCGGGTCAAACTGGCTGATGGTGATCCAGGTTGCCGTCAGGGCCGGTCTGCGCTCGTTCTCGATTTCGATGCTGATGTCATAGGTGAGCATGATCATGCCGGCACCGCGAAAGCGTGCTTCGCTCAGCACGAAATGACCGCGGATCCGCTTGCCGCATTTCACCGGCGACATGAAGCGGACCTTGTCGAAGCCGTAGTTGATGCCCATCGTCTGCTCGCGGATGATCGGCAGGCAGTTGAAGTTCATGGCCGAGAGCAGCGAGAGCGTCAGAAAGCCATGGGCGATCGTACCGCCGAAAGGCGTCTCGGCGGCGGCGCGCACGGGATCGACATGGATGAACTGGTGATCGTTCGTCGCGCCGGCAAAGGCGTCGATCATCGACTGGTCGACGGTGATCCAGTCGGACAGACCGATTTCCTGCCCGACGAGCCCCGCGACATCCGAAAGCGAAATCTCACGTGGCATGGGTCCTCACTGAATTTTCCATTGTCTGAAATGCCCTGTTTGTTGCAATGCAATACGTTATTACACAAGGTTGTGTCCGAACAACTAATACTCGATAAATAGATCGACCATGCGGGGTCCCAGCTGGATTGATCGAACGCTCTTTCCAGTCAGGGGACGGTGCCATGTCCGCCCGGGCGGGGAGGGTAGCGCGAAGTCGCGTGTACGCTCGCTGCGATTGAAAAGGATGGCAATCCGGACGTCATTTCCGTTCGTCCTGTCCTTCGTCTGCAGGATCATGGTCAACGTCGCGCCTTCGGCCTCCTCCCAGTCGGGAATCGTGGCGGGTTCCCCGGCCGCATTCATCCACTGGACATCGCCGTTCTCACCGGTGAAGAACTCCGTTTTCGAGAAAACGTCGAAGCGCTTGCGCAGGGCGGACGCGAGCGCCGTGTGTTTCACGAGCGCCTGGTCCATCCCGGTCCAGTCGAGCCAGGTCAGTTCGTTGTCCTGACAATAGGCGTTGTTGTTGCCGTGCTGGGTCCGCCCGCCCTCGTCGCCCGCTGTCAGCATGATCATGCCGCGCGTCGCAAAAAGCGTCGAGAGAAGTGACGCGACGTCCCGACACCTTCTGGCGACGACGGCCGGGTCATCGCTTGCCCCTTCGACGCCATTGTTCCATGAGTAGTTCTCGTCGTGCCCGTCGTGGTTGTTCTCGCCATTGCGGCCGTTGCGCTTGTGGGTATGGGAGACCAGGTCCCAGAGGGTGAAGCCGTCATGGGCGGCGACAAAGTTGACGCTGCGGGTCGCGGTTTCGCCGTGGAGTGAAAGGACATCCTGGGAACCGGCAAGCGCCGTTGCGAGCATTCCCCGCATATGGGTGTCGCCGCGCCAGAAACGCCTGATCGTATCGCGGGCGCGGTCATTCCATTCGAGGAAAGGCTCAGGGAAATTGCCGAGCTGGTAGCCACCCGGTCCGACATCCCAGGGTTCGGCAATCATCACCCGGTCAGCCAGCACGTCGTCGGAGGTGATCGCGTGGAGCGTTCTCGACGTGGTGTGGAATCCGCGCGCGGTGCGGCCGAGGACGGGAGCGAGGTCGAAACGGAAGCCGTCAACTCCGGCATGGAGAACGAAGTGCCGCAGGCTGTCGACGATGAGGCGGCGAACATATACATGGTCGCAGGCGAGCGTGTTGCCGCAGCCGGTGTCATTGACGAGCACCGCGCGGTGGTCGTCCACATGACGGTAGAAGGCGAGATTGTCGAGCCCGCGCAGAGACAGCGTTGTCCCGTTTCGGTCTCCCTCTCCGGTGTGATTGAACACGAGATCGAGGATGACGCCGATCCCTTCGGCATGGAGAGCCGCGACCGTGTCGCGCAATTCTGCCATGCCTCCCGGAACGAGGCGGGGGTCGAGCGCCATGAAGGAGATCGGGTTGTAGCCCCAGACATTGCTGAGGCCGAGGGGCGGCAGATGGCGCTCGTCGATCCAGGCGGTGATCGGCATCAACTCGACCGCGTCGACGCCAATTTTCTTCAAATGGGAGATGACCGCCGGATGGGCGAGTGCGCCGACCGTACCGCGCAAGGGTTCGGGCACATCCGGGTGCCGAATGGTGAAGGGCTTGACCGCGATCTCGTAGATGAGCCCGCCGGGGGGCACGAGCGGCGGTTTCTTCTCGACCGGCTCGTCACGGGTGACAATCGCCTTCGGCAGCAGCGAGGCGGTGTTTTCGCCGAAGATGCCAAGGCGGGAATTCTGCACGAAGGGGCGGTCGAGTTCCTTTGCGTAGGGATCGACGAGCAATTTCGCCGGATCGTACCAGAATCCCTCGTCCGGCGCATAGCGCCCATGGGCACGATAGCCGTAATGGGTGCCTTCCATCACCCCTTCGACATGGAGCCTGTGGAGGTCGTCGTTGCCCCGGGTCATCGGCAGACGGCAGATCTCGGTGCCGCCCGAGAACTCGAACAGGCAAAGCTCGATCAACTCGGCATGATGCGACCAGACCGTGAAATCGGCACCGGTATCGGTCAGAACGACGCCGCCTTGCCAATGATGGGTCATGGATCCCGCCTCAGGTGATGACGCTCGGGGCGTCGCGACCGGTGCGGGTGCTGATTTCGGCGATCGCCTCGGCGGCGTCGATCAGATCCGCGAGGGCCTCGCGGGTCTCCATATCGTGGCGGCTCGCATCCGGCTCGTAGCGTTCGATATAGACCCTCAGAGTGGCGCCGGATGTTCCGGTGCCCGACAGGCGGAAGACGATCCGCGAACCGCCTTCGAAGAAGATGCGGATTCCCTGGTTGCGGCTCACCGATTGATCGATGGGATCCTCATAGGCGAAATCATCGGCAGCGGTGACGGTCAGGTTCCCTATCCGGGTGCCGGGTAGGCTGTCCAGCTTGCCGCGCAGGTCCGACATCAGCCCGTTGGCCGCTTTGACGTCCACGCCTTCGTAGTCGTGACGGGAATAATAGTTGCGGCCGTAAGTCGCCCAGTGCTGGGTGACGATGTCGAGGACGCTCTCCCCGCGCGCGGCCAGGATGTTAAGCCAGAGCAGGACCGCCCAGAGACCGTCCTTCTCGCGCACGTGGCTCGACCCGGTACCGGCCGATTCCTCGCCGCAGATGGTCACCTTGCCGGCGTCGAGCAGGTTGCCGAAGAATTTCCAGCCGGTCGGCGTCTCGTACATGCCGATGCCGAGCTTTTCGGCGACCCTGTCGGCGGCGGCGCTGGTCGGCATAGAGCGCGCGATGCCGGCGATCCCCGCGGAATAGCCAGGCGCCAGGTGGGCATTAGCGGCAAGTATGGCGAGGCTGTCCGAGGGGGTGATAAAAATGCCCTTGCCGATCACCAGATTGCGGTCGCCGTCTCCATCGGAGGCCGCGCCGAAATCGGGCGCGCCGTCACCGGCCATCAACTCGTCATGGAGTTCCTTGGCATGCACGAGGTTCGGGTCTGGATGGTGTCCGCCGAAGTCGGGCAGGGGGGCGTAGTTGCGCACCGTACCGGCCGGCGCACCGAGGCGGCGCTCGATGATCTCCCTGGCGTAAGGTCCCGTGACCGCGCTCATCGCATCGAAGACCATACGAAAACCAAGACCGAACAACTGGCGGATGGCGTCGAAGTCGAACAGCTCCTCCATCAGCGCGGCATAGTCGGCGACGGGGTCAATCACCTCGACAGTCATGTCCTCGACGAGGCCGGTGCCGATAGTGTCGAGATCGATGTCGGGCGCATCGGCTATCTTATAGCTCTCGATCGTCTTGCTGCGCTCGAAGATGGCATCGGTGATGCGCTCGGGGGCAGGCCCGCCATTGCCTATATTGTACTTGATGCCGAAGTCTTCCGTTGGCCCGCCCGGATTGTGGCTTGCCGACAGGATGATGCCGCCGAAGGCCTTGTACTTGCGGATGACATGGGATGCAGCCGGCGTGGATAGTATGCCACCCTGACCGACCATTACCTTCCCAAAGCCGTTGGCCGCGGCCATCTTTATCGCCGTCTGGATGACTTCGCGATTGTAGTATCGGCCATCGCCGCCAATGACGAGCGTCTGACCGGAAAAGTCCTCGAGCGAATCGAAAATCGACTGGATGAAGTTCTCTGCGTAATTCTTCTGCTGAAAAACCGGAACCTTCTTTCGCAGCCCGGACGTGCCCGGCTTCTGATCGTCGAAAGGTTGCGTCGTATTGGTCTTAATCATGCAATCAATGGCCTTTCGAAATGAGGCTTTGGTAGAGGTCGGCATATCGCTCGGCGCTCTTGCCCCAGGAGACGTCGGATTTCATACCTTGCTTCTGAATCTGCGTCCAAAGTTTGGCATCGCGGTAGAGCCTGAAGGCACGGCGCAGTCCCTGGCGAAATCCGTCCGCGCTGACGGGGGCGAACTGGATACCCGTGGCGGCGCCCGCTGCGAGCGCGGCTTCATTGGCGTCGATGATCGTGTCGTTGAGGCCGCCTGTGCGGGCAACGATCGGCACACAACCATAGCGCAGGGCATAGAGCTGCGTGAGGCCACAGGGCTCGAAGCGGGAGGGTACGAGAATGGCGTCGGCGCCGGCCTGCATGAGATGCGAAAGCTTCTCGTCGTAACCGACGACCATGCCGACGCGTCCCTTGTGACGGGCAGCGGCAGCGCGAAGGGCTCCCTCCAGAGCCGGATCGCCGGCCCCGAGGATGGCAAGCTTGCCGCCTGCGGAAACGATTTCGTCAATGACCTGCGCGAGCAGGTCCATTCCCTTCTGCCAGGTCAAACGGGAAATGACGCTGAAGACCGGTCCGTCATCGTCCTCGATCCCGAAACGCGAGGTCAACGTGTGGCGGTTGGGACTGCGTTTCTTCAGCGTTGCCGCCGTATAGCGGGCTGGCAGAAGCTCGTCACTTGCGGGATTCCACACCTGGGTGTCGATCCCGTTGGCGATGCCGTAGAGATCATCGACGCGGCTGGCAATGACGCCTTCAAGGCCCATTCCGAAGTCGGCGGTCAGGATTTCCTCGGCGTAGGAGGGGCTGACGGTGGTAATGACGTGAGCGTTCTGAAGGCCGCCTTTCAGGTAGCTGACCTTGCCGTAATACTCGACCGATTCGAGATAGGCATGCTCGGGGATGCCAAGATGGGGAAAGACATCGGACGGGAACTGACCCTGAAAGGCGATGTTGTGGATCGTGAGGATGCTCGGCACTTCGGGCAACTGCGAATAGCGCATGTAGAGCGGGGTCAGTGCGGTCTGCCAGTCATGGGCATGGACGAGATCCGGGCGCCAGCCCGACATGCGACCGGAAGCGATTTCAGCACCTGCGCGCGAAAGCGCCGCGAACCGTTTCCAGTTGTCGGCATAGTCCATGCCGGTCTGGTCGAGATACGGTCCGCCGGGCCGGTCGAACAGGGCAGGGGCGTCGAGCACGAGCATGTCGAGTCCCTGGTGATGGGCTTCGAGGATAGTCGCCTCCACGCCGAATAGATCGGCAAACGTCATCCGCTTCGTGGGCCTGGCGATGACTTTCATTACCGCCGGATAACCGGGAACAAGGGTCTTCACCTCGATGTCGTGGGCCGTGAGCGCCAGCGGCAGGGCGCCGGCGACGTCGGCAAGCCCACCGGTCTTGACCAGCGGGTAAACCTCCGAGGCTATGGAAAGAACTTTCATGAGGCTCCTGCGTCGAGTTTGTCCATCATCGTCTGGGTGATGAGGCAGATGCCGCTTTCGGTGCGGCGGAAGCGTTTGGCGTCGAGGTCCGGGTCCTCTCCGATCACCAGGCCTTCGGGAATGACGACGCCATGGTCAATGATCGCATTGGTGATGCGCGCGTGACGGCCGATCACGACCCTCGGAAGGATGATGGACCCTTCGACGCGCGAGTAAGAATTGGCGCGGACCCCGGTAAAGAGCAGGCTCTTGTGGATGGAAGAGCCCGAGATGATGCAATCTCCCGAGACCAGTGACGAGATCGCGGATCCACGGCGTCCTGCGTCGTCATGGACGAATTTCGCCGGCGGGCTGACTTCCGCATAGCTCCATATCGGCCAGGATTTGTCATAGATATCGAGTTCGGGAACGACGTCGGTGAGGTCGATATTGGCCTGCCAATAGGCATCGATCGTGCCGACATCGCGCCAATATGGCGTTCGCTCGCCTTCGGAGCGCACGCAGGAGCGGGCGAAACTATGGGCGACGGCTTTGCCGTGCTTGACAATATACGGGATGACGTCCTTGCCGAAATCCCGGCTCGATTTCGGATCGGCGGCATCGCGGCGCAACGTATCCATCAGGAATTTCGTGTGGAAGACGTAGATACCCATGGAGGCGAGGGAGAACTTCTCGTTGCCGGGAATGCCGGGCGGATCGGCCGGCTTCTCGACGAAGTCGATCACCTCGTTCTTCTCGTTTACATGCATGACACCGAAGGCACTCGCCTCGGAACGCGGCACTTCCATACAGCCGATGGTCACGTCCGCGCCGGAATCGACGTGTTGCTGCAGCATCTGCTCGTAGTCCATCTTGTAGACATGGTCGCCCGCCAGAATGACCATGTATTCCGGACCATAGGGTTCGATAATGTCGATGTTCTGATAGACCGCGTCGGCGGTCCCCTCGTACCACTGCGTTTCTGACACGCGTTGGCTGGCGGGTAAGATGTCGAAGCTCTCGTTGCGTTCCGGCCGGAAAAAGTTCCATCCCCGCTGCAGATGACGGATGAGCGAATGCGCCTTGTACTGGGTGGCGACGCCGATGCGGCGGATACCGGAATTGAGCGCGTTCGACAGGGCGAAATCGATAATGCGTGCCTTGCCGCCGAAATAGACCGCAGGTTTGGCGCGGCGATCGGTCAATTCCTTGAGGCGGCTTCCCCTGCCGCCGGCGAGAACATAAGCCATCGCGTCGCGCGCCAGAGGCTGGATTCTTCTTTCGGTCATTTCGCCCTCCCGCGTCAGTTTTGCAATTCGAACATGATGACGGCAAGCGGCGGCAGCGAAAGAGGCGCGAAGATGTGGCCACCGCCACCATCCACGGCCTGAACCCTGCCGCCATTGCCCTTGCCGCTGCCGCCGTAGATCTCGGCGTCCGTATTCAGGATCTCCCGCCAGCAGCCTGCCGACGGCAGCGGGATCGAATATCGTTCGTGATAGACGGGCGTCAGGTTGCAGATGACCGCGACCGGCTTTTCGCCCGGCGCCTTGCGCAGCCAGGCGAAGACGGAATTGTCGTGGTCGTCGGCAATCAGCCACTCGAAACCGTCGCCCTCGCAGTCGCGGGCATGCAGTGCCGCCTTGCTGCGATAGGTGAAGTTGAGATCGCGGACCAGGCGGCGCATGCCCTCGTGGAGCGCATATTGCAGCAGGTTCCAGTCGAGTGCGCGGGCCTCGCTCCATTCGCTCCACTGGGCGAATTCCTGTCCCATGAACAGAAGCTTCTTGCCGGGATAGCCCCACATGAACGCATAGTAGGAACGGAGGTTGGCAAATTTCTGCCAGTCGTCTCCGGCCATCCTGGCGATCATCGACCCCTTGCCGTGCACCACTTCATCATGGGAAATGGGCAGGACGAAATTCTCCGAAAAGGCATAGAGGAGGCCGAAGGTGATCTCCTGATGATGGAATCTGCGATGCACGGGATCGCGGGAGAAATAGCTCAGCGTGTCGTGCATGAAGCCCATGTTCCACTTGAAGCCGAAGCCGAGTCCTCCCTCATGCACGGGCTGCGAGACCTTCGGCCATGAGGTGGATTCCTCGGCGATCGTCATGACCTCGGGATGGGCGCCATAGAGCTTCTGGTTCATCTTCTGCAGGAAGCGCACCGCTTCGAGATTTTCGCGTCCGCCGTATTCGTTCGGTATCCACTCGCCTTCCTTGCGGGAATAGTCGAGATAGAGCATCGAGGCGACGGCATCGACGCGTAATCCGTCGAGATGGAATTTCTCTGCCCAGTAGAGGGCGTTGTTGACCAGATAGGCCAAAACCTCAAGCCGGCCGAAATTGTAGATCGCGGTGTTCCAGTCGGGCTGGAAGCCCCTGCGAGGGTCGGCGTGTTCGTAGAGTGCCGTGCCGTCGAACCACCGAAGACCATGCTCGTCGGTGGGAAAATGTGCCGGAACCCAATCGAGGATGACGCCGAGGCCGACCTTGTGGCAGCCATTGACGAAGCGGGCAAAGGCTTCCGGCTCGCCGAAGCGGGCGGTCGGGGCATAAAGCCCTGTCGCCTGATAGCCCCAGGAGGGATCATATGGATGTTCGGTGATGGGCAGGAATTCGATGTGCGTGAAACCCATGTCGACGCAATAGGGAATGAGCCGTTGCGCGAGTTCGTCCCATGAAAGCATCCCGCCGTCCGGATGCCGTTGCCATGAGCCGGCATGCACTTCATATATGCTGATCGGCTGGCGGCGCTTGTCGACCGAAGCCCAGTGCTTGCGGTGCGGTTCGTCTTCCCAAACCTGATGGAGCTCCGCAGCCGTGATCGAAGCGTTCTTCGGCCGCAGTTCGGCGCGCCTTGCATAGGGGTCGGCCTTTAGCGGCAACAGCTCGCCGTTCTTGCCGATGATCTCGAATTTGTAAGCGGATCCTGGTCGTACGTCGGGGGCAAAGATCTCCCAGATACCCGTATCGCGGCGTAGCCGCATGACGTGGCGGCGTCCGTCCCAACCGTTGAAGTCCCCGACCACCGAGACACGTCTGGCATTCGGCGCCCAGACGGCGAAATGAAAACCGTCGACGCCCTGGTGTTTCAGGGGGTGAGCGCCCATCTTGTCGAACAGGCGCAGATGCGAGCCCTCCCTCAGAAAGTAGTCGTCCATGGGGCCGAGCACGGGGCCGAAGCTGTAAGGGTCGGTGACCGTCCATTCGGCATCTCCCCTCGCGGCCCTATACCGCACGGGCTGGAAACCGGTGATGGAGAGCGGGCCCATAAAAAAGCCCGCCGGATGAAGGCAGGCGAGGGTTCCTATCTCCGTGCCGTCAAGTGCGAGGGCGGTAACCGTCTCGGCGCCGGGAATGAAACAGCGCGCGACGAAGCCGGATTTCGCTTGCTGGACGCCAAGTACCGCGAAGGGATCGTTGTGGGTGCCGGCGAGGACCGCCTCGATCTCAGGGGTGGGAGGCGTAGCCGGGGATCCGGCGTCAACGGCCCTCTTCGGCGGCTTCGTCATCAGGCTCTCCAGATGTCCGCAGTATACTGCCGTATGGTGCGGTCGGAGGAGAACCAGCCCATGCGGGCGGTATTGCGAATAGTCTTGGCATACCAGGACGAGGGATTGCTCCAGATGGCGTCCACCTCGCGTTGGGCTCTGGCATATGAATCGAAATCAGCCGCAACCATGAACCAGTCATGCTGGTAGAGACCGTCAACCAGCCCGGCGAACCGGTCGCGATCATCGGGTGAGAAAACGCCGGCGGAAATGGCCGAGAGCGCCTGGGAAAGCTCCCTTGAGCCCTCGATAACGGCGCGCGGATCGTGCCCGTCCGCCCTGGCGCTTGCGACTTCCTCCGCCGTCATTCCGAAGATCACGATATTTTCCTCACCAACATGATCGCGCATCTCGACATTGGCGCCGTCGAGCGTGCCAATGGTCAGTGCCCCGTTCAACGCGAATTTCATGTTGCCGGTTCCCGAGGCTTCCATGCCGGCGGTCGAAATCTGTTCGGAAAGATCAGCGGCCGGCACCATGATTTCGGCGAGCGATACATTGTAGTTGGGGATGAAGACGACCTTCAGAAGGCCGCGCACGGAGGGATCGTTGTTGATGACGCGCGCGACATCGTTGGCAAGCTTTATGATCAGCTTGGCATTGTGGTAGCTCGGCGCGGCCTTGCCCGCGAAGAGCTTCACACGCGGTACCCAATCGCGTTCCGGATGGGAGCGGATCTGGTCGTAGAGGGCGATGGCCTCAATGATATTGAGGAACTGGCGCTTGTACTCGTGGATACGCTTGATCTGGATATCGAACATAGCCGACGGATCGATGCGGATGCCCATGCGGCTCGCAACCAGATTGGCGAGTTGCTCCTTGTTGGCGCGCTTTACGGCGGCAAATTTCTGCTGGAGTCCGGCATCGCCTGCAAAGGGATCGAGCGCACTCAGTTTTTCGGCGTCGTCGAGGAAATCGCTGCCGATCGTCTCGCGGATCAGCTCCGTCAATTGCGGATTGCACTGCATCAGCCAGCGTCTGGGCGTGATGCCGTTGGTCTTGTTATTGATCCGGTCGGGATAGAGCCTGTGCAGGTCGGCGAACACCGTCTGCTTCATGAGATCGGTGTGAAGTGCAGACACGCCGTTGACGCTGTGCGAACCCATGAAGGCAAGATTGCCCATGCGGACACGGCGGTCGCCGCTTTCGTCGATCAGCGAGATATGGCTGATCTCGAGACCACCGAAATTGTTGTTCCGATGTGCTTCGAGAAGAATCTTGGCATTGATCGTGTAGACCAGCTGCATATGGCGGGGCAGCAGGCGCTCGAACAATGGCACTGGCCAGCTTTCAAGAGCCTCGGGCAGCAAGGTATGGTTCGTATAGGCGAAGGTTCGCCAGGTGATATCCCAGGCGCTGTCGAATTCCATGCCATGCACGTCGCAAAGAAGGCGCATCAACTCGACCACGGATATGGCGGGATGGGTGTCGTTCAGTTGAATGGCCACCTTGTCGGGTAGCGAGGATAGCGTATTGCCGTGTTGGAGATGACGTCGGAGAATGTCCTGCAATGATGCCGAACAGAAAAAGTATTCCTGACGCAGGCGCAACTCTTGCCCCGCCGCCGTCGCATCCGCCGGATAGAGCACACGGGTCAGCGTTTCCGCCTTGTTGCTTTCGCGAAGCGCACCGATATGATCGCCGGCATTGAAGGCGTCGAGCAGGATCGGATCGATCGGCTGGGCAGACCACAAGCGAAGCGTGTTGACGCGTTCGCCGCGCCAGCCGACGATCGGCGTGTCATAGCCCGTCGCGATGACGCGTTCCCCGGGCTTCCACACGTAGCGCCGCTCCTCGTCCTGGCCTCCAACACTTTCGACGCCGCCGCCAAAGCCGATTTCGTAGGAGCTTTCGCGGCGCTCGAATTCCCAGGGATTGCCATGGGCAAGCCAGGTCTCGGGCAGTTCGACCTGCCAGCCATCCGCCATCTGCTGGCGGAAGAGGCCATGCACGTAACGGATACCGTAGCCGTATGCGGGAATATTGACGGTGGCCATGGATTCCATGAAGCAGGCTGCAAGCCTCCCGAGACCGCCATTGCCAAGGGCCGCATCTGCCTCGAGTTCGGCTATGACGTCGAGATTGACTCCAAGAGAGCCGAGTGCTTCGCGGATCTCATCCATCAGGCCCAGATTCGACATCGCATCGCGCATCAGACGGCCAATGAGGAACTCCAGCGAGAGATAGTAAACCCGCTTGGCATTGGTCTCATAGGACGCGCGCGTGGATTCCATCCATTTGTCGATGATGCGCTCGCGCATGACCAGGATCGTCGCTGTCAGCCAGTCATGGTGTGTCGCCATCTTGGCGTCCTTGCCGATGCCGTAGGTCAGACGCTCGATGATCTCGGCAGCCAGGATTTCGGGGTGGGAAACGCGCGGTTTCGGCTGCAACAGATCGGCATTGCCGGTGGGCTTGATCATGGTTTTCGCTAACACTCCGTTTGTTGCGCCAGGACGTTGCGACCGATCAGGACGATCAGTGTCTCCAGTTTACGCATCGATACGAAGCACTTGCAACAGACGAATGCTGCAATCGCGGAAAAGACGATCGATCTTTTCAAGTCGATGAAATTGTTCGATTCATCGAAGGAGCCGAAACTGAAAAAGGCCGCTTCGCTGACGCGTTGCGGCCTCCTTCGATTGTATTTCGAGCGTGTCCTGTCGTCCGGCGCCGGGACTGTTGTCCTTTGTAGATCGCCTAGTTCGTCAGACGTGTCATCGTTTCCGTGGCCTTCTCGCCGATCTCCTTGAAGGCAGCGACGAGTTCGGCGGCGTCATTGGCATCGAAATAGTGCGACAGGTCGGTCGCGCAGTATTTGAGCAGGCTCTGACCGCGGCTGGGCGCCATAAAAGCGATGGTGTAGATCTCGATACCCTTCAGTTTGGCGGCATCGCATGTCGCCTTCGTCTTCGTATCGGCACTCGTGTAATTGTTGTCGCCGTCAGTCATGAAGACGATGAACTTGCTCGGATTGCTTTCGCCGTTCTTTGCTTCATGGGCCTTGTTTTCGCTGGTGGCTGCGATCGCCTCATAGGCCGTCTGCATGGCTTTGGCAGAGTCCGTGCCACCGTCGGCAGGCAGATTGTTGACATAGGTCATCACGGCCGCAGTTCCCCATGCGAATTTGGTCGGCGTCTGCATGGAGGAATTATAGGATACGGCAGCCGTGCGGACATAGGCATGATCGGGATCGGCCGTTTCCAATTGGTTGGTCAAATCGGCAACTGCGATCTTGAGAGCTTCGATCTTGGTATAGTACTTCGTGCAAGGATAGCTGCCTCCGTACTTCTTTTTGCAAGTCCCCTGATAGGTGTTGGTGGTATTCCATGCCATCGAACCGGACCGGTCGAGAACCAAATGCATCGACAGCGGGTTCTTGGTGTCGGAAGTCGCGCTTTGGGAGGAACTGCTGACGTTGAGGCGTACGGTTTCATAGCCCAGCAGGCGGGTGAATGCGGTCATCGGAACGTCGTAGTAGCCGCTCACGGTCACGTCGAAAATGTTGCCGCTGCCGTTCGGGGTGCGCTCGACGCTGGCGAGCGTCGCCTCGGCGAGCTTGTCGAGAAGCTCCTGGGAGACAGTGCCGTCTCCGGCAACACCGTCTTGTGCGGCGACGCTATTGGCGATCTGGGCGGCCATGAACTCGCGCGCCAGCTTGATCGCCTGATCATTTGTGAGGCCCTTGCCGGACAGTGCCGAAGCGGCCGCCAATGCCGCGGAATCGGCAGCATCCTGAAGGGATGTCTTGACCTCGATCAGCTTGGTCATGTCCATGGCGACGCCGACGGTTGCCAGGGATACCGGAAGGAGGAGAGCGGTCATGATGCCGAAATTGCCGCTGCGGTTCTTCCAGAAGCGCCTGCAAATGCTCAGACTTCTACTTATGCCGATCATCATGTTCTTCCATCTCAGGAACACTATCGACGCGGTGATACAGCAAAGAAGTCATTTTCTGCTTAAACGGAAAGGTAAAGTTTTAGCAAAAGCTCGCGAGGCGGGAGCCCAGTCCAATGGGACGACATCGACGGCCCGGACGGTCTGGTGATTGCCGTAGCTTTTCAGAATGCCGATGACCGGGGCGACATCGGAATAGTGGCGGCCATAGGCGACCGCGATGTGGTCGCTTCCGGCGGGCATGTCGTTCGTCGGGTCGAATTCGATCCAGCCGACGGTCTTGCCACACCAGACGCGAACCCAGGCATGCATTGCATCGGCGCCCGCGAGCCTCTCCGTTCCGGCCAACCGGACTCCGGCGGACGGTAGCCGCCGGTGTTCGTGGGCCGTCAACTACGGCCGAACTCGTCGACGAGCCGGATGATATCGTCCTCACCGAGATAGGAACCGGTCTGGATCTCGATCATCTCGAGCAGAATCTTGCCGGGGTTTCCGAGCCGGTGCACGGCGCCTTGCGGGATATAGGTCGACTGGTTCTCGTGCAGGACGGTGACCTTGTCGTCGATCGTCACTTCGGCGGTGCCCTTGACGCAAATCCAGTGCTCGGCGCGGTGGTGATGCTTTTGCAGCGAGAGCTTCTTGCCCGGATGGACGAACAGGCGCTTCACCTGAAAGCGTTCGCCATTGAGCACCGAGGTATAGCCACCCCAGGGACGCAGCGAAGTCGGGTGATTTTCGGTCAGGCTGGCGGTCCTTGCCTTCGAGGCCAGCACCTTGACGAGATTGCCGACCTCCTGGCTTTCGTCGAGACGACCGACATAGACCGCGTCTTCGCTAGCGATCACGGCCACGCCGTCCATGCCCTGAACGGCAAGATGGTCGTGCCGCGACATGACGAGGGAATTGCGGGTGTTGATCAGGGTGGCATTGCCGGCGACGACATTGCCGTCCTCGTCGGGATTGCCGAGTTTCCAGATGGCGTCCCAACTGCCGAGATCGGACCAGGAGATGGGCGAGGGGACGACCGCCACGTTCGGCGTCTTTTCCATTACGGCGTAGTCGATGGAGATGCTGGGGCTCTTGGCGAAGGCCTCGGCGTTGAGGCGGATGAAGTCGAGGTCCTGCGCGGCGCCTTCGACGGATTCCTCGGTAGCGGCGAGAACTTCGGGGGCATGTTTCTGAAGCTCGGTCATGATCTGACCGGCGGTGAAGATGAACATGCCCGAATTCCAGAAATGGTTGCCGGCGTCGAGCATCTTCTGCGCGTCCTCCAGCTTCGGCTTTTCGACGAAGCGCTTCACGGCATGGGCGCCGCCCGGCAGTTCCTTGCCCATCTCGATGTAGCCATAGCCGGTTGCCGGCTCGCTGGGCGTGATCCCGAAGGTTACGATCCGGCCCTGGCGGGCCGCTTCGGCGGCCGTGCGCACGCATTGAACATAGGTATCGTCCGCAACGATCTCGTGATCGGAAGGCAATATCTGAATGATGGCGTTCTTGCCGAAGTCTCGGCTGACGACGACAGCGGCGACGGCGATCGCGGCGGCGGTATTGCGCGCCTCTGGTTCGAGAACGATGCCGGACAGCGCTGCGCCCAGTTCGCGCGCCTGCTCGGCTACCAGGAAACGGAACTCTTCATTGGTGATCACCAGCGGCGCTTCGTAGATCCGGTCATCGGCGACACGCTCGAGCGTCCCCTGAAAGAGCGTTTTTTCCCCGATCAGCCGGATGAACTGCTTGGCGGCCGCGGTTCGCGACAGTGGCCAAAGCCGTGTACCTTTTCCTCCGGCCATGATGACGGGTATGATCTTGGTGGTCATTACTGCTTTGCCTTTCGCTTGGGAGAACTATGAACCTCTTCGAATCGCGAGCCTTGGTGTGTCAGGGTCGATACGGTCGATGCGACCGCCTCGCGCGACAGGAAAGGTGTCGAAGTTCGCGCCTTGTCTTCGGACCGCCGGTTTGTTGCATTTTTTTCCCGATCATCCAAGCCTGCGACCGTCGCGAACAACGATCAGGGTAAGCGTCTTGTTGATCGAAGGTGAGCACTTCCCTACCGATGCCTTGATCATTGCCGCCGGGTGATGAAAGCTTGGAAGTGACGGATTGTTCCACCGTCTGGCGCCTATGTGCGGCAGACCAGCGGGAGAAAGCAGCATGAGAGCGATGGTCCTGTATGCGCCCGGTGAGCCGCTGCGGCTCGAGGAGCGGCCCGACCCGGAACCGGGTCCCGGGGAAATCGTCGTTGCGGTTGAAGCCTGCGCCGTCTGCCGGACGGATCTGCATGTCGTCGACGGCGACCTGAAGGAGCCCAAGCTGCCGCTGGTTCCGGGCCATGAGATCGTCGGCATCGTCACGAAGGTCAGCCGCGAGATCTCGCACATCACGTCGGGGATGCGGGTCGGCATTCCCTGGCTCGGACATACCTGTGGCTGTTGTTCCTTTTGCATGAGCGGCCGCGAAAATCTGTGCGACAGCCCGGAATTCACCGGCTATACGCGCGACGGCGGCTTTGCGAGCCACGTGGTGGCGGCCGCGGACTATGCCTTTCCGCTTGCGGGATTCGATGATCCCGTGAAGGCAGCACCGCTGATGTGCGCCGGTCTGATCGGCTGGCGTTGCCTGAAGATGGCGGGGGAGGGACGCCGGATCGGGATTTATGGATTCGGCGCGGCGGCCCATATCATTGCGCAGGTCTGTCGTTTCCAGGGACGCGAGGTCTATGCCTTCACACGGGAGGGCGACACGGCCGCGCAGGCCATGGCGCTTTCGCTCGGCGCCGTTTGGGCAGGAAGCTCCGACGATACGCCGCCCGTTCTTCTCGATGCGGCGGTCATCTTCGCGCCTGCCGGCGAACTGGTGCCCGCCGCGCTGAAAGTGGTTGCCAAGGGAGGGCGGGTGGTCTGCGGCGGAATCCACATGAGCGATATTCCGCAGTTTCCCTACAGCATCCTGTGGGGAGAACGGCAAATTGTCTCGGTTGCCAACCTGACCCGCGCGGATGCCGTGGAATTCCTGGATCTTGCGCCGCGTGCCGGTGTGAAGACCACGACCACGGCCTATCCGCTGGAAAAGGCGAACGAGGCCCTGGATGACCTGCGCGCGGGGCGGTTCCAGGGGGCAGCGGTTCTTGTGCCCTGATGTGGCCCAAACTGCGGGAATGCCGATCAGATAATGCGCAGCGGCGCGCGGCTGCGTTCATTCACGGCCTCGCAGGCCTTCTGTAGCAAGCCGACGAATTGCTCGCGTTCGGCCGCGTTGAGGCCGTTCAGCAGCAGACCCTGGATTTCCCAGACAATGGGACGGACCTGCTTCAGTGTCTCGTGCCCCTTGTCGGTGAGGTACAGATTGCGGGCGCGCCGGTCCTTCGGATTGGTTTCCCGACGGACCAACTCCTTTTGAACCAGCCGGTCCACCACCCCGCCGATGGTCACGCGGTCATAGGCGATATGATTGGCCAGCGTCGCCTGGTCGAGGCCCGGCGTCGCCTCTATGGCACTGAGGGAGCCATATTGCACTGGCGTCAGGTCGAAACCCTTCTTGCCAGTTTCCTCCATGAATACGGACACCGAGGCCTGGTTGAGCCTGCGGATCAGGTGTCCGGGCATTTCATATATTTCTAGTATCACAGTCACGCTCCCCCACGAGTATCCGCTTTCTCTAGCGCTTATCGTGTCTACGACAAAGAACTCAATGAGGGTCGGCTATTGATACTTTCAAAATAACAAGTACGCCATCTATGCAGCAGCAGGATGCCACAGGAAGATACCATGGCCGATATGCGCGGAGTGCTTGAGGACTTGCCTCGGGACTAATGCGACGCCATGACCGGGGCGGGCCGCGCCGCTCCGGCCGATGACGCGGCTTGCGAATGGAAAGCCAAAGACAGATTTTCCACGCCCGTTTTCGTCGCCATCGGGCATGTCAACACAGGCGACGCGCCGGCCTTCCTCGTCTATGTTCATGGCACTCCGCTTCAGGAGGAACCTGCTTATTGTGAGGAGCATTCACGTTGAGTATCAGCAAGGCATTGTTCGAGGTTCCGGCGACCCCTCTGGTTCCGGTCAAGGGCGAAACGGCAGGCTATCCGGTCCACCGCATCTTCTGCGTCGGCCGCAACTATGCCGAACACGCCGCCGAGATGGGCTATGAAGTCGACCGCGAGGCGCCGTTCTATTTCACCAAGCCGGCCTCGGCGATCGTGCCGACCGGCAGGGAGATCGCCTATCCGCCGGGCACCAGCAACTATCACTACGAGATGGAACTCGTGGTGGCGCTCGGCGCGCCGGCATTCCGTGTCAGTGTCGAAGATGCCGAGAAGGCGATCTACGGCTATGCGGCCGGACTGGACATGACGCGGCGCGACCTGCAGCTTTCCTCGCGCGCCAAGCAGCGTCCGTGGTCGCTCGGCAAGGCATTCGAGCAGTCTGCCGTAATCGCGGAGATCACCAAGAAGGACGAGTTCGGCGAAATCGGCGGCCAGCGGATCTGGCTGAAGGTCGACGACGAGATGAAGCAGGACGCGCATCTTTCCGATCTCGTCTGGTCCGTTCCGGAAGTGATCAGCCATCTGTCGCAGTACTATCACCTAGGGCCGGGCGACCTGATCTATACCGGCACACCGGCCGGCGTCGGGCCGGTGGTGGCAGGTGACCGGATCACCGGAGAGATCGACGGCCTGCAACCGATCGCGCTCACCATCGGGGCGGCTGAGTGATGCTGCTTCACGGATATTTCCGGTCGTCGTAGGCGCATCGTTGCCGCATCGCCTTCAATCCGAAGGGAGTGGCACCGAAATTTCAGTCCGTGCATCTTCGCTGCGAACGGCGGCGAATCCTTCAAGCGCGCACGAGATGCGGCACCCGGATTTGCTGTGCCGCCTGTTTTGCGCCACTCTGCCTGCACCCGCATCCCGGTTTTTGATTGAGAAAGATCAAGGAGTGCCGCGGTGCAATCCGCTATTTTTGCCAGTGAATGCTGGAAAAACAGCCGAATTTGGCCGGGGCACATGTCCGGCCGAGGCCGCAGGAGGTGATGGTGAATCTGATCGCGATATCGGAGTGGCTCGGCGAAAGCACGACAATGGCTGTCGGCGGGCTGCTGGTCGGCATGCTCTTCGGAGCCATGGCGCAAAAATCGAGATTCTGCCTCAGATCGGCGGCCATCGAATTCGGCCATGGCAAGTTTGGCAGCAAGGTCGCGGTCTGGGTTCTCGTCTTCTCGACAGCCGTGGCTGCGACGCAAGCGGCGATCCTGACCGGGCTGCTCGATGTCGGACAGGTCCGGCAACTGGCCACCACCGGCAGTATCTCGGGCGCGATCATCGGCGGCCTGCTGTTCGGGGTCGGCATGATTCTGGCACGCGGCTGCGCAAGCCGCCTTCTCGTTCTCTCCGCCACCGGGAACCTTCGCGCCCTGATGGCCGGGCTTATCCTGACCGTCGTCGCCCAGGCCTCCCTGCGCGGCGGCCTTGCCCCGGCCCGCGAATATCTTTCATCGCTCTGGATGGTCAGCGGCGGGGAGGCGCGCAATCTGCTCTCCCTCGGCCATGTCGGCGTCGAGGTCGGTGTGCTGCTGGGCCTTGCCTGGTTCGCCGTCGGCCTGTGGCTGGCCCGCCGCAATGGCGTACCGAAGTCGATTGGCCTGTCCGCCGTCGGAGTGGGCGCCGCCGTGGCCCTGGGATGGATATTCACCTACCAAATGTCACTGATCGCGTTCGATCCGGTCGAAATCAAGAGCGTCAGCTTCACCGGCCCCTCCGCCGATACCCTGATGGGCCTGATCAGTTCGCGCAGCCTGCCGATCGGATTCGATGTCGGACTGGTGCCGGGGGTCTTTGTCGGTTCATTTTTCGCCTCTGTCATCGCCGGCGAATTCAAACTGCAGAGCTTCGATGCCGCGACCGGCACTCTGAGGTATATCATCGGCGCCTGCCTGATGGGTTTCGGCGGCATGCTGGCTGGTGGTTGCGCCGTCGGCGCGGGCGTGACCGGCGCTGCTGTCTTTGCCGTAACCGCCTGGTTCGCGCTCACCTCGATGTGGGCCGCCGCCATCGTCACCGATCACGCGCTCGATCGGTTCCATTGGTTCGAGGCTCAGCCAGCGGATGCCGTCAGGCCCTGAAGACTGACATGGCGCCCTGTCTTGCCGCTCACGCCGGTGAAGACGATGCGTATGGTCATGGGCGTCCTTCCAGATTCCATTTCGCGGCCGCGGTCCGGCGCCTTCCGGGCTTCGGACCCGGTTATTCGTGGCCACCCAGGATTGTGACAGTTTCATTACGTAGTTGACCGATCATGCCGGCGACCGGGTGGCGTTTTTGCCACCAGCACCGATGCCTTCTGAAAAAATCTGTTGGTATCCCCGCGACACCCGCCTCCGAAGCGAAGTTTGCTTTTGACGAAATCCATGTGTCCACTAAGCTTGTATCGCATGCATGAAGTAATTGAATTACATGCGAATATGAACACAAAGCAATATGACACTTTAGGCAAATTCTAGATAAAACTTAGAGACCAGATTGGGGGCCGGGATGGTCATGAGCTTTTTTCGCCGTACCGACGAGCAGGTGAAAACGGGAACCGCGCTGTCGCCCAGCCCGGAGGACAGGGGTTCCGGCCAGGCATCGCTGCGCCCTTCCCAATCACAACCGAAGCGTGATCTTGGCGAATGCCAGGCCTTTGGCGCGGTCATCGAGGAAAACCAGCTTTCCTCCGAAGAGCTGCTCTCCGGCATAGGTTTCGTGCAGGAACGTGTTTCGTCGCTTCTTGGCGCCCACGGTGAGGCCCTGAGCGAGCTTGGAAATCTGCGGACCGAACAGGCCAGGATCACCTCGCTGCTCGAATATGAGAGTAGTGCACGACGCAAGCTCGACGCGGAGGCTACGCGCAGCACCGCCGAAAACAAGGAACTCAAGGCGGACAACGCCCAGCTTCGAATTGAGACGGAGGAGACGCGCGAAAAGCTGATCAAGCTGCAGGCGCTGCATGACGTCAATCTCCAGGAATTGCAGATCATCCAGTCGCGCCTGCGCGATACCGGACGTGAGCTCGACGAGCGTGTTGCGCAATACGACGAGACTGCTGCTCTGCTGAAGCGAGCGCATCAGGACCTCGATCTGCGCAATCGCGAATTCGCGGAAATGCGGGAGAAATACGAAACGGAGCGGACCTCCCATCACGTGCTTTCCGAAACATCCAAGCGGGAATCGGACGCGCAGGTGCGTGAAATCGCGCGCCTCAACGAGGAGAAGGTGCAGCTCAAGAATTCGCTTGAGCACCACGAAACGATGGCGCGCAATCTGCTCAGCGAAGTGACGGCGCTCCGGCAGGAGCTTTCGTTCGCCGAAGAAAAGGTTAAACGCCTTCAATCGGAGATAGACAACCAGCAGAGCGCGACGGCGATCGAAATGTCGCGACTTGCCACGAAACACGAGGCGATCCACTCGAAGGCCGAGCTTGTCGAGAAGCTGCTGGTCACTGCACGCAGCCGCAGCAAGATGGCCGAAGACGAGCTTCAGGCCGTTCGTGGCGAGCTCAAGCAGACCAAGGCGGAACTTACCACGACGGACTTGCGGGCGGAGCGCCTGGCGCAGGAGCTGGCGGCGGCGCGGGCAGGAAACTCGGAGAATGAGGCGGCGCGCCGCGAACTTTCGTTGCAGGTCAGCGAACTGACCATGCGCATGCGCGATCTGGAGAACCTGCGGAGCAAGCGCGAGCGTGACAACGAGACGATGAGGCGCGATCTCGACCAGCGGGCCCATGCGGATAGCGAGGAAATCCGGCAGCTGCGGTCGAGCGCCGAGGTCAGAAAGGCGGATATCCGCCAGCTCAAATCGGAGATCGCGATCCTGACGGGACAGCTCGAGGTCGCGCGCAACGATCGCAACGCGCCTGCGCCGGCAGCGAATGCGGTCCATGACAGTTTGGAGGCGCGGCCGCTGGCCGCCGGGGCGGCAGGGCCGAAGCCAATCATAGAAATCTCGGAGAAGTCACTTCGCTCGCCGCCGGTGGCCGACATCTGACGGGGCGACCCAAAGTTCATCATCGCTGGACAAGCCCCGGGCCTCATGTGAAACCTCTCCACAAGTACGGAGATCGGCCCCAGGGGCACTTGGCGAATGAGAGCTGCTGTTCACGACATTGCGGAGAGAGCCTGCAGATCCTGCACGCTTTGCTGCGACCTGCCGGATATCGACGAACTGGAAAAGCCGGCCAACACATTGTGCCGCCACTGCGTTACCGGAAAAGGCTGCTCCCAATACGAGGCGAGGCCGGCCACATGCAGGGACTTTCTCTGCGCCTGGATGTCCGATCCGGAGATGGGGCCGGAGTGGGACCCTACGCTGTGTCACATGATGGTTTACGAACAGGGATCGCAGATCACGGTTCTGGTGGACAAGAACCATGGTGATGCCTGGAAGCGCGAACCCTATATCGGCCAGCTCCAGCGCCGGGCGTCAGAGATAGCGCCGGGAGGCGGTTATGTCATCGTCTATGTGGGCGACGAGGTGACGAAGATCAGTCCTCCCTGAACATTCCGGGGCATGAGCGGATGGGAAGGTGCGCCCCGTGCTGGTCTGGGTAACCGTGCGATCGATGTCTTGGCCCATAACGACAAAGGCTCGCCGATTTCCCGGCAAGCCTTTGATCTGAAACTGGATGGTGGGCGTGACAGGGATTGAACCTGTGACCCCTACGATGTCAACGTAGTGCTCTCCCGCTGAGCTACACGCCCATCCGATGGCGGCGGATAGACCACAAAACCGGCGGGGCCGTCAATAGCCTTTTTCCGGTTTTGCGAAGAGTTTTTTACAGCCCCTTATGCGGCAAGGAGTTTGTTCACTTCATTGACGAGATCGCGCAAGTGGAAGGGCTTGGAAAGCACCTTGGCATCCTTCGGCGTCTTGGAATCGGCGTTGAGCGCAACAGCCGCAAAGCCGGTGATGAACATCACCTTCAGGTCCGGATCGAGCTCGGTGGCGCGGCGTGCCAGCTCGATGCCATCCATCTCGGGCATGACGATATCGGTCAGCAGAAGGGAGAACGGCTCCTCGCGCAGATGGTCGTAGGCGCTTGCCCCGTTGTCATAGGAAGACACCTTGTAGCCGGCCTTTTCCAGGGCCTTGACCAAAAACCGGCGCATGTCGTTGTCGTCTTCGGCGAGAAGGATTTTCTGAATCATGTATGGACCGCTACTCGTACTAATTAAGGGATGGCACTCCGGCCCTTCATGCTAGCTCTTCCAGGGTAAATATCCGGTGAACTTGCGGGGAAAGGCTATCCGTCGCCAGTGTGCCCAGTATGGACTTCGGCAGGGGCAACTGGCAACATGCATGACGATACAAGTTGTTGATTTGGTAAAGAAGGGGCGCAATGGGCGGGACGTCGTGCGATTTCGAGCTGTTCGAGGTGCGTGAGCCCGAGACGCAGACCATTCCCTTCGTCTATAATTCGCCCCATAGCGGGCGGCGCTATCCGGCCGAATTCCTTCAGAACTCGCGCCTCGACACGATGACCATCCGGCGATCGGAGGACCATTTCGTTGACGAGCTTTTCGGCGCGGCGCCGGATTTCGGTGCGCCGCTGTTGCTTGCCCATTTCCCGCGCGCCTTTGTCGATGTCAACCGCGAGCCCTATGAGCTCGATCCGCGCATGTTCACCGATCCCCTTCCATCCTTCGCGAATTGCAGCTCGGTCCGGGTCGCCGGCGGCCTTGGCACGATCCCGCGCATCGTGGCGGAAAATGTCGAGATTTATCAGCGGCGGTTTCCCGTTGCCGAGGCGCTCGAGCGCATCGATGCGATCTACAAGCCCTACCACGCCTGCCTGCGCAGACTGATCGCGCGAACGCATGCGCGCTTTGGCTTCGGTGTCCTGATCGACTGCCATTCGATGCCCGGCAATATCCGCGTTTCGGGCAGCGCGGTCAGGCCGGATTTCATCATCGGCGATCGCTACGGCACCAGCGCGTCGGCGGACCTTTCCAATGCGGCGCTCGGCTTTCTGGAGGAGCTCGGGTTCACCGCCGTGCGCAACAAGCCTTATGCGGGCGGTTTCATCACCGAGCATTATGGCCGTCCGGTGAAGGGACTGCATGCGCTGCAGATCGAAGTCAACCGGGCGCTCTATATCGATGAGGTCACCTTGCGCAAGCGGCCGGATTTTCCAGCGCTTGCCGCGACGATCGCCGTTTTCATGGGGCAGATGGCGGAGCTGGTCGCGGGCTATACCGCCGACATGGCGCTGGCCGCAGAATAATCCGACACGATCTCTTCCGGCTCTTCCAGAAAAAAGAACCGCGCCATTGGCGCGGCTAAATCTAGGGAGGAAACACCCAAGGAGGGTATTTACAGTCCGAAGACTGTGCCGCAACGCTAATATTGCAGCGCACAATTGTCAAGGACGATTTTGATGCTTTTTTGTGCGTGGCGATTTTTTGCGCAATTCTGCGCGTTGGGAGCGTGAAATCCCCGGATTGCAAATTGGCACAGGTCAGCTAAGAGAGGGCCGCACCCCCGAATTTCAGGAGCGGACTATCAATGCGTCCCGATCGCGCTTTCTTCTACCGACTTGCCGAGGCCGCCAAGGCCGAAACCCTGCCTCGCTTTCGCTCCCCTCTCAATGTGGTCAACAAGGAAGCCCATGGATTCGATCCCGTCACCGAAGGCGACCGGGCGGCGGAAGCAGCAATCCGGGCGCTGATCGAGGTCGAATATCCGGAGCATGGCGTTCTCGGCGAGGAGCACGAGGATATCGGAACCGATCGGGACCACGTCTGGGTGGTTGATCCCATCGACGGCACACGGGCCTTCATTTCGGGCGTTCCTGTCTGGGGAACGCTGATCGGCTTTCAGGAAAAGGGCAGGTCGGTCATGGGTCTGATGGACCAGCCCTTTACCGGCGAGCGCTATTTCGCCGATGGAGAGCGTTCCTGGTACAGCGGCCCTGACGGCGAGCGGCAGATCCGCACCCGCGATTGTGGCGGCATTGAAAACGCGATTCTCTTCACGACATCGCCGCATCTGTTCAAGGGCGAGGAGGCGACGCGTTTCCAGGCGGTGCAGGACAAGGTCCGCCTTTTCCGCTACGGCATCGATTGCTATGCCTATGCCCTTCTCGCTGCCGGCCATGTGGACCTGGTGATCGAGACGGTCCTGAAGCCCTATGATGTCGGGGCGCTGATCCCGATCATCGAACAGGCGGGCGGATGCATTACCACCTGGGACGGCGGACGGCCGGAAGAGGGCGGTTCGATCGTGGCTGCGGGAAGTCCCGCGCTGCATGCGCAGGCGCTAGCCATTCTTTCGCGGGTTTGAACGCCGGTCCCCTCAGCGACTAGGGCCGATCGGCCTTAGTCGTTCCCGGCGTCGCTGCCGGGAATGAATGCATTGATGGCCGCCAGCGCCTGGGCGCGGTAGCGGTCTCGCTCCTGCAGGATTTCATGCCGGGCACCCGGAACTGGCACAAGCTGCGCGGCGCGGAAATATTGCGAGAGCTTTTCCTGGAATACATAGGGGACGAGTCTGTCGTTGCCCGGTGCGACGATGACGGTTGGCACGGTGATCGACGAAAGATGGGCGGGTTTGGAAACACGCTTCATTGTGGTTTGCGCCTCGTAGAGCCAGCGGGCCGTCGGTGGACCGAGCGCGAGTTCCGGATGGGTGGTGAAGATCTGGCGATTGCGTCGGAAGCGCTCCGGATCCGAGGTCAGGGGATTGCCCTCAAAGGGTTCCGGCGGGCCGTCGGCGGTGAACCGGATGCGGCCGAGACCGCTCCAGCGCGCAAGCGTGGCCAGGAAATGGATCTTGCGCGGCGATAGCGATTGCCCGCCAAGCCCGACGAAAGGCGCTAGCAGGACCATGCGGTCGATGCGGTTGGCAAGGCGCGGGGCAGCGGACAGCGCGATCAGTCCGCCGGTGGAATGGGCCAGCAGGAAAAAGGGTAGCCGGGTATCCGGCAGCACGATCTGCTCCAGGAAAAACTCCAGGTCGCGCACGTAATCTGAAAAGTGACGGACATGCCCGAGGCGCGGATTCTTCAGTAGACGTTGCGATCCACCCTGGCCGCGAAAATCGAAGGTGGCGACCCAGAGGCCACGCGCCGTCAGCTCGTTGATCGTTTCAAAATATTTCTCGATGGATTCGTTGCGGCCATGCACGAGGACCACCGTGCCCTTGGCGATAGAAACCGGGGAACGGAACACGGCGTAGCGCAGATTGACGCCGCGATAGCCTTTGAAATAGCCGGCAATGTGATTGTCCGGGACCGGGTTTCCGGGTGTCGCGTGAAGGATCGCTTCCATGCTCGCAGTCGTCGAATCAGATACCGGGCGAGAATACCCAAACCGCTATGGGGATAGGATGAAGCATCGGTCAGGTCAAAGAAAAAAGCCGGAACCGTCCCGCGCAGGGAGAGGCTGACGGTTCCGGCCAATTGGCACCGAAGGCGAAGGGGCGCTGGACTTCGGTGGTCGGGGCAATGCCTTCGATGATGTGGTCTTACCGACAGCCGCTGAATGACGACCGACCCGAACATTCACGCCGGGTTTATTCGAGCGGGCAGGCGGTGCCGCGAGGTCTTGAATCCAAATGCGGCCATTCCCATCTTTTTTCTGCGGACGCCGAAGAGGTCCGCGCAACGATTTCGGGGCTGCCTGCCAGGGGTTCCGAAACCAGATCCGCAATTCGTCGCTTCAAGGAGGACACCATGCGTCACGTTGATTTTTCCCCTCTCTACCGTTCCACGGTCGGCTTCGACCGCCTGTTCACGATGCTCGACGGCCTTGGCCAGCCCGAGCAGGCACAGACCTATCCGCCCTACAATATCGAGCGCACCGGCGAGAACGCCTATCGCATTACCATGGCCGTGGCCGGTTTCGATGAATCCGAGCTGACCATCGAGGCTCATGCGAATGTGCTGACGGTCAAGGGCGAAAAGGCCGAGGACGACAAGGCCGAACAGAGTGAATTCCTTTATCGCGGCATCGCCAAGCGCGCCTTCGAGCGCCGCTTTCAGCTTGCCGATCACGTCGAGGTCAAGAACGCCTCGCTCAAGAACGGCCTGCTTCACATCGACCTTCTGCGCAATATCCCCGAAGCCATGAAGCCCCGCAAGATTGCAATCGCCGCAGAGTCGGTGAACGCGACCAAGGCAATTGAGGCACACGTCAACTAAAGCTCCACGGCAGGTGAAGAATTCAAAGCGGCTTCCCAAGGGAGGCCGCTTTTTTGACGGTCCCGTATCAGGACAGGACTTCAATGAACTGATCTATTTCCTGCTCGGTCGTGGCGAAGCTTGTCACCAGGCGGATCAGTGTTTCGTTTTCCCCAAGCAGGCCGGCCATATCCTTCGGAACGGCCCAATCATAGAATTTGGCGCCCCTGCTTTCGGCGAGCGCCGCGGCGTCCTTCGAGATGATTGCGAAGACCTCGTTCGACTGGGTTTCCCAGGCGAGGCGGCTCTTGCCGGAGGAGAGAATGCCGGCGCGCAGGTGTGCGGCCATCCCATTGGCGTGGCGGGCAAGATCGAGCCATAGTCCGCCTTCGAAATAGGCCTCGAGCTGGGCGGATATGAAACGGGTCTTGGAAAACAGCTGGGCGGATCGTTTGCGGATGAACGGCATCTCGCGCGCCATGTCCGGGTTCATGAAGACGATGGCCTCGACACACCAGCATCCATTCTTCGTTCCGCCGAAGGACAGGATATCGACGCCGCGCTTCCAGGTCATATCGGCGGCGGTGGTCTCGAGCGCCACCAGGGCGTTGGCGAAGCGTGCGCCATCCATGTGCAGCGGCAGGTCGTTCTGGCGGGCGATCGCGCCGACTGCCTCGATCTCGTCGAGCGAATAGACCGTGCCAGCCTCTGTCGCCTGGGTGAGGGTTACGGCCATGGGGCGGCCCTGATGCACCGCGCCGGGAGGGAAGCGGTCGATCGCTGTCTTCAGCGCTGCGGGTTCGAACTTGCCGTTCGGTCCTTCGACCGGCACGAGACGGCAGGCTCCGGTGAGAAATTCCGGTGCGCCGCATTCGTCCGCCGTCACATGGGCCTCCGAATGACAGAAGACGACGCCGCCGGATTTGGCTACGCTTGCCAGCGCCAATGAGTTGGCGGCTGTTCCCGTGCCCACGAAGAAGACGGCGACCTCGCGCTGGAAGAGCTCGTTGAAGCGCTCTTCCACCCGCTTGTCTAGTTCGCTCGTGCCGTAGGCGGCAGCGGCGCCGGACGCCTCCTTGACCAGGCTTTCAGCGATCAACGGATGGGCTCCGGCCCAATTGTCGGAAGCAAAGAACATCGATGATTTTCCTGTTGGTTTGGAGAGTGAGAAATTTCCTTTCGGGGAGATTAGGCATTTCCGGGGGCGGATCAATCGTTTGAAAGGCGGACCATATGATAAGACTCGCACTCGCAATAAACGATATTTGAGCGCCGCGTTTGAGAAATAATATTTCGCGATTGTGTCGTGTTGGGCAATCATTGGTCGATTGGCCGTTAATTTTTTTGGCTTCACTCTTGCGGTCATATATAGTTTCTGTCATAGAGGCATCCGAATTAGGTCAGATTAGTTGACCTAATTTGAGGTTTTGGCGAGCCAGTGCCTGGCAGTTTTGTCATAACCTCGCGGCCTTTTCGCGCTATCTTGGGCCCTCGGGCACAAGAAGGACTGCAATGCGGGCAGATAAGTCAGGGTTTGGCTGCCTGTCCTCTGCTTCGCGTGACGGATCGAGATGGCATTCGACGCCAGCGTCGTGCTTTTCCTGCGCGACGTACCGTGTCGGGTGGATGCAGATACCCGGTATCGGGGTTCAACAGGAGGGAAGACGATGACGAAGATGGCGCCGTCCGAGGAACTGACGAAGGCTCACGTGACTGTGGGCGAAACCCGCGCCGGGTCGGCGGTCAATCGCGCTGGTCTTCCCGCGAAGCAGGGTCTTTACGATCCGGCCAACGAGCATGATGCCTGTGGGGTCGGCTTCATTGCCCATATGAAGGGCGAGAAGTCGCACCAGATCGTCAAGGACGGCCTGTTCATATTGAACAACATGACGCATCGCGGCGCTGTCGGTGCCGATCCGCTTATGGGCGATGGCGCTGGCATCCTCGTTCAGATCCCAGACCGCTTCTTCCGAGAGGAGATGGCCAAGCAGGGTATCACCCTGCCGAAGGCTGGCGAATATGCCGTCGGCCACCTCTTCATGCCGCAGGACGATGCGCAAATCGCTCATTTCAAGAAGATCATCGCAGAGGTCTGTCAGTCCGAAGGCCAGCATCTGCTCGGCTATCGTGACGTGCCGGTCGACAACACCTCGTTGTCCAAGGCGCCCGATATCGCGGCCACCGAGCCGCGACACGTGCAGGTCTTCATCGGTGCGGGACGCGACGCTGCAACGAAGACCGAGTTCGAGCGCCGGCTCTTCGTGCTGCGCAAAGTGATTTCGAACCGGATCTATGACGAGTTCAAGGGCGAGGATACCGGTTTCTATCCGGTGTCGCTGTCGTCCTCGACGATCGTCTACAAGGGCATGTTCCTCGCCTACCAGGTTGGCGCCTACTACAGGGATCTCTCCGATCCGCGCTTCGTATCGGCGGTGGCACTTGTCCACCAGCGGTTCTCGACCAACACCTTCCCGTCCTGGAAGCTGGCGCACCCTTACCGCATGGTCGCCCATAACGGCGAAATCAATACGCTGCGCGGCAACGTCAACTGGATGGCGGCGCGCCAGGCGTCCGTTTCGTCGCCGCTTTTCGGCAGCGACATCTCCAAGCTATGGCCGATCTCCTATGAGGGGCAGTCCGATACCGCCTGCTTCGACAACGCGCTCGAATTCCTGATGCGCGGCGGTTATCCCATGGCGCAGGCAGTCATGATGCTCATTCCCGAGGCCTGGGCAGGCAACCAGCTGATGTCGGCCGAACGCAAGGCATTCTACGAGTATCATGCGGCCCTGATGGAGCCGTGGGACGGCCCGGCGGCTGTCGCCTTCACCGACGGCCGGCAGATCGGCGCGACGCTCGACCGCAACGGTTTGCGGCCGGCCCGCTACATCGTCACCAGCGACGATCGCGTGATCATGGCGTCGGAAGCGGGCACCCTGCCGGTTCCCGAAGAACTGATCATCAAGAAGTGGCGGTTGCAGCCGGGCAAGATGCTTCTGATCGACATGGAGAAGGGACGGATCATCTCCGACGAGGAGGTCAAGTCCGACCTTGCCAAGAGCCATCCGTACCGCGAATGGCTCGACCGCACGCAGCTCATCCTCGAAGACCTGAAGCCCGTGGAGCCGCGCGCGCTTCGCCGCGACGTCTCGCTACTCGATCGCCAGCAGGCCTTCGGCTACACCTCCGAGGACACCAAGTTCCTCATGTCTCCCATGGCCACCACGGGCCAGGAAGCCATCGGCTCGATGGGGACGGATACGCCGATTTCGGCCATGTCCAAGAAGTCGAAGTCGCTTTACACCTATTTCAAGCAGAACTTTGCCCAGGTCACGAACCCGCCGATCGATCCGATCCGCGAGGAACTGGTTATGAGCCTCGTCTCTTTCATCGGGCCGCGGCCGAACCTGCTCGATCATGAGGGGGCCGCCAACGCCAAGCGGCTCGAGGTGCGCCAGCCGATCCTCACCAATGGCGATCTGGAGAAGATCCGTTCGATCGGTCACACCGAGGATCGTTTCGACACAAAGACGCTCGATTTCACCTATGACGCCGATCGCGGCGCGGAGGGGATGCCGGAAATGCTCGACCGCCTCTGCGAGCGCGCGGAAGCGGCGGTTAAGGGCGGCTACAACATCATTGTGCTTTCCGATCGTCAGATCGGGCCGGACCGGATCGCCATCCCGGCGCTGCTGGCAACCGCCGCTGTGCACCATCACCTGATCCGCAAGGGACTTCGCACCTCGGTCGGGATCGTCGTGGAATCGGGCGAGCCGCGCGAGGTGCATCATTTCTGCTGTCTGGCGGGTTACGGCGCGGAAGCGATCAATCCCTATCTCGCCTTCGATACGCTGCTCGACATGCACAAGCACGGCGAGTTCCCGAAGGAGGTCGATGCCAACGAAGTCGTCTACCGCTATATCAAGGCAGTCGGTAAAGGCATCCTCAAGGTCATGTCCAAGATGGGCATCTCGACCTACCAGTCCTATTGCGGCGCGCAGATCTTCGATGCGGTCGGCCTTTCGTCGGAACTGGTGGACAAGTATTTCTTCGGCACTGCGACGACCATCGAAGGCATTGGCCTCGAGGAAATTGCGGAAGAGACGGTCAGCCGTCACCGCTCCGCCTTCGGCAAGGATCCGATTCTCGCCACCACGCTCGATATCGGCGGCGAATATGCCTACCGCATGCGCGGCGAAAATCATGCCTGGAGCCCGGACTCGATTGCAGCCCTGCAGCATGCCGTTCGCGGCAACAGCCAGGACCGCTACCGCGAGTTCGCGAAGATGGTCAATGAGACCTCGCTTCGGATGAATACGATCCGCGGGCTCTTCAACATCAAGCCGGCAGAGGCGCTTGGCCGCAAGCCAATCTCGATTGACGAGGTCGAGCCGGCGTCGGAAATCGTCAAGCGCTTTTCTACCGGCGCCATGTCTTTCGGTTCGATCAGCCGCGAGGCGCATACGACCCTTGCCATCGCCATGAACCGGATCGGCGGCAAGTCGAATACCGGAGAAGGTGGTGAAGAGGCCGACCGCTACACGCCGCTTGTCGACGGGTCTGCCAACCCGGAGCGCTCGGCGATCAAGCAGGTCGCGTCCGGCCGCTTCGGCGTGACGACTGAATATCTGGTCAACGCCGATGTCTTGCAGATCAAGGTCGCGCAGGGTGCAAAGCCCGGCGAAGGGGGGCAGTTGCCCGGCCACAAGGTTGATGCGACGATCGCCAAGACCCGTCACTCGACCCCGGGTGTCGGCCTGATCTCGCCGCCACCGCACCATGACATCTATTCGATCGAGGATCTGGCGCAGCTGATCTTCGACCTGAAGAACGTCAACCCGGTTGCCGATGTCTCGGTCAAGCTCGTTTCTGAAGTTGGCGTCGGAACAGTTGCCGCCGGTGTTGCCAAGGCGCGCGCCGACCATATCACCATTGCCGGCTTCGACGGCGGGACGGGTGCCTCACCGCTGACCTCGCTCAAGCATGCCGGCAGCCCCTGGGAAATCGGCCTTGCCGAAACGCAGCAGACGCTGGTGCTCAACGGACTGCGTTCGCGCATCGCGCTGCAGGTCGATGGCGGGTTGAAGACTGGCCGTGACGTCATTATCGGCGCGCTGCTCGGAGCCGACGAGTTCGGTTTCGCCACGGCGCCGCTGATTGCAGCAGGCTGCGTCATGATGCGCAAGTGCCATCTGAACACTTGTCCCGTCGGCGTCGCGACCCAGGATCCGGTCCTGCGCAAGCGCTTCAAGGGTACGCCAGAGCACGTCATCAACTACTTCTTCTTCGTGGCCGAGGAAGTGCGCGAGATCCTCGCTTCGCTGGGCGTCGCCCGGCTCGACGAGATCATCGGCGCGTCCGAACTGCTCGAGAAGGAAGAGATGCTGGCCCACTGGAAGGCCAAGGGTCTCGACTTCTCGAAGATCTTCCACAAGATCGAGGCTCCGAAGTCCGCCACCTACTGGACCGAACGCCAGAAGCACCCGATCGACGACGTGCTCGACCGCAGGCTGATCGAGAAGGCGATGCCTGCCCTCGAGGCCAAGCAGCCGGTGGTGTTCGATGTCGACATCAAGAACGTCGACCGTTCGGCCGGCGCCATGCTGTCCGGCGAGCTTGCCAAGCGCTACGGCCACAAGGGCCTGAAGGACGACACGATCCACGTGACGTTGAACGGCACGGCCGGCCAGTCTTTCGGTGCGTTCCTTGCCCGCGGCATCACCTTCGATCTGGTGGGCGACGGAAACGACTATGTCGGCAAGGGCCTGTCGGGCGGCCGCATCATCGTCCGTCCGCCGGAGAACACAAAGATCGTCGCCGAGGACTCGATCATCGTCGGCAACACGGTTCTCTACGGCGCGATCGCCGGGGAGTGCTACTTCCGCGGCGTGGCCGGCGAACGTTTCGCCGTACGCAACTCCGGTGCCGTCGCGGTGGTCGAAGGCGTGGGTGACCATGGCTGCGAATACATGACTGGCGGTGTCGTGGTCGTGCTCGGCGGCACGGGCCGGAACTTCGCGGCCGGCATGTCGGGCGGTGTGGCCTATGTGCTGGACGAGAGTGGCGACTTCGCATCGCGCTGCAATATGGCGATGGTGGAACTCGAACCGGTTCCCGAAGAAGACGACATGCTGGAGAAGCTGCACCATCACGGCGGCGACCTGATGCACAAGGGGCGTGTCGACGTGTCGGGTGACATGACCCGCCACGACGAGGAACGCCTCTACCAGCTGATCTCGAACCATCTGCACTACACGGGTTCGGCCCGGGCCAAGCAGATCCTCGACAACTGGGCAGGCTTCCGTCCGAAGTTCCGCAAGGTCATGCCGGTCGAGTACCGTCGTGCGCTCGAGGAAATGGAACGCATGCGCATGGGAGTTGCGGCGGAGTAACCGCCTTTCGAGGCCGTCCCGCCGGACTTGCGGCGGGGCACCCTTCGGGCACGCAAGCGTGCCGTCCACGAGATACTGAGCAGGATCAAAAGCAATGGGCAAGGTTACAGGTTTTATGGAAATCGATCGGCAGGTCATGAAGTACCAGCCGGCGTCCGACCGCATCCGCCATTTCCGCGAGTTCACCATCCCCATGTCGGATGCCGAGGTTACCAAACAGGCGGCGCGCTGCATGGACTGCGGCATTCCCTATTGCCATGGTCCGACCGGATGCCCGGTGCACAACCAGATCCCGGACTGGAACGACCTCGTCTACAACGGCAAGTGGGAAGAGGCGATCCGCAACCTGCATTCGACCAACAACTTCCCGGAATTTACCGGTCGCGTCTGCCCCGCACCCTGCGAGGAAGCCTGCACGCTCAACCTTGAGGACACGCCGGTCGCCATCAAGACCGTCGAGCAGGCGCTGGCCGACAAGGCCTACGAACTGGGTTTCATCGTGCCGCAGCCGGCAACGGTGCATACCGGCAAGAAGGTGGCGATCATCGGCTCCGGTCCATCTGGCCTCGCTGCGGCTCAGCAGCTCGGCCGCGCCGGCCATGAGGTGCATGTGTACGAGCGCGAGACCAAGCCCGGCGGCTTGCTACGCTACGGCATTCCCGACTTCAAGATGGAGAAGAACTTCATCGATCGCCGCGTCGAGCAGATGGAAGGCGAGAACGTCACCTTCCATTGCAGCGTCAATGTCGGCGTGGACGTCAAGGTCGAGAAATTGCTCGCGGACTATGATGCGGTTCTCTACTGCGGCGGCTCGGAGACCCCGCGCGAAGCCGGCATCCCCGGTGTCGAGTTCCACGGCGTCTATGATGCAATGCCCTATCTCGTGCAGCAGAACCGCCGCGTCGGACGTGAGAACATCGACAGCGCCGGCTGGCCGTCCGATCCGATCCTGGCCGGCGGCAAGCACGTCGTCGTCGTCGGCGGCGGCGATACGGCGTCCGACTGTGTGGGCACCGCCTTCCGCCAGGGCGCGGTGAAGGTCACCCAGCTCGACATCCGGCCGCGTCCGCCGGAAACCGAAGACAAGCTGGCCGTCTGGCCGTTCTGGGCAACGAAAATGCGCACCTCGTCCAGCCAGGCGGAGGGCGCGATCCGCGAGTTCCAGGTCGGCACGCTCGAATTTGTCGGCGAAGATGGCGTCCTGACGGGCGTGAAGTGCTGTCAGGTCGACGAGAAGCGCAAGCCGATCGCCGGTTCGGAATTCATCATCAAGGCCGATCTCGCCTTCATCGCCATCGGCTTCCGTGGTCCTTTCACCGATAGCGTGCTGAAGGAGCTCGACGGCAAGCTGACGCTGAGTACCGACCGCCGAGGCTCGACCAACATCGTTGCGAATGAGACCGACTACAAGACATCGGTCGACAAGCTGTGGGCAGCGGGAGACATTCGCCGTGGCCAGTCCCTGGTCGTCTGGGCGATCCGCGAGGGCCGGCAGGCGGCTCGTGCCATCGACGAGGCGCTGATGGGCGAAAGCATGCTGCCGCGCTGAGCATGCATGACCTCTGGTGAATCGAAGGGGCTGCCCAGAGGCGGCCCTTTTTCACTTCTTCGTCGAGCCTGTATGCAAGATCCGGAAATCATCGACGCGTCCCGGAGGGGGGGACGGAAGCCTGCCGTTGCCCACCAGCATGTCGCGGGGTGACGGTATCGCCGCTGCGGGGAGCGGCCTGTCGCCGAGCAGTTGCGTCGCGCCGTCCAGATCGGGATCGGACAGGTTTATCGGCGGGGTACTGACGACATTCTCCATTTGCGAGGGCGGCAGGCTGTTGAGTGCAGGCAAGGTGCCTGCATCCAACTGCAGGAGATCGGGACTTGCCATTTCGCCGAGGTGCCGGCGGGCTGACTTTTCGACATAGAAGGCCAGTTTGCGCTTTCCGGCCGCCGTCAGGTTGATCCCGTCCGTGCTGCGAAGTCGAACCTGCTGACCATTGATATCCGAACCAGTGATGACGAAGCGACCATCGGCGTCGACGAACCCATCCCAGATGTCGATGAATTCGCCTCCGTGCTGCGCAACGGTTTTCTGATAGATGCCGTTGAGCATCAAAGCATCCGAGGTCATGTTCTGCGGTCTGAAGGGCGGAACGCCGACCCAGAGCAGCGGCAGGCCGCGGCTGGTGATCAGCTTCGCAAAGGTCGCGATACGCGTCTCGTATTCCTTGATCCAGTTCTCGGTGCGAAAATCTTCCTTGCCGGCACTTGTGGTGATCTGCTGACGGTCATTGGCGCCAATTTCGACCACAACCAGCTCGGGCTTGACCTCGTCCAGGATCACCGGCAATTCGACTGGCCAGTTGTAGTAGTCATCGCGCACTAGGCCGGACGAGCCGTTGCCGCGTCCCACAACCACGACGCCCGGAGAGGCCGCGAAGGCCTCCTCCAGCCCCTCGGACAAGCCATTAGCGATAAAGTCGCCGACGACGAGGATCTTGCGGGCGTTTTCGAGTTTTGCCACCGGAGGCGGTGTTGCTGGTTTCGATGATGCACTGGTTGCGCTTTGGGGCGCCTTCTTGACCGTTTTGGTTACTTTGGGCTTCTTGCGGGTGGGGACCGTCGGCGGCGGCGTGGTTCTCTTCGGGGTTCCGAATAGCAACTCCAGCAAGGTCCTGCGCTCGCCGATCTGCTGTGCATTCGCAGGTTCGGCAAACAGGGGCAGGGCGAGAGCGAAGATGATCATCCCCGCTATCCAGTACCTGCCCGTGCTTTCATTTCTCTCCCGCATTCCTTTTACCGCCCTGATCCGTTTTTCAATGAAAGCCGCGAGATCGCGCGATATGTGGAGCGGACCAGGGATATTGTCAATTGCGAATGGCCTCGAGGAGGCTGCGTGACGGTTCGCCGTCCACGGTCATTCCAAGCCTTGATTGCAGGGCTGTGATGGCAGCCTTCGAACCGGATCCGAAATTCCCGTCGATCTCGCCGTTGTAGTAGCCGAGAGCCTGCATGCGCGTCTGCAGCTCGAACTTCTCCTTGATGTCGAGAGTGCCCTTCGGGCGCGGCCAGGATTGTTGCATGCCGCCATAGCCGGCAATCTCGTCGGCCAGAAGCCCGACGCCCAGCGCGTAGCTGTCGGCGGCGTTGTAGCGCTTGAGAACGAAGAAATTGCGCGTCATCAGGAATCCGGGGCCGTTCGGACCTGCCAGCATCTTCAGTTCTGCCCGGTCGGAGCCATTCTTAAAGCCCTTGCCGTTGGGACGCACGAAGCCCAGCTTCGTCCATTCGGCGAGTGTCTTGGTCTTGCCCTGGTAGGTTTTGCCGCCCTGCGGAACGGCGACCTCGTATCCCCAGGTCTTGCCGGTTTGCCAGCCGTTCTTGTGCAGGAGATTGGCCGCAGTCGCGAGGGCGTCGGGTATCGAGTTCCATATGTCCTTGCGGCCGTTGCCATCGGCGTCGACCGCATAGAGCAGGTAGCTCGTCGGAATGAACTGGGTGTGTCCCATGGCGCCCGCCCAGGAGCCTGTCAATCCACTCGCGGAAACGTTGCCATTCTGGAGAATCTTGAGCGCTGCGATGAGCTGGGCACGGGCATATTTGGCCCGCTTCGGGTCGGCATAGGCCATCGTCGCGAGTGCTCGCGGCACATTGTGCAGCCTGTCGTCCTTTCCCAAGACGGCGCCATAGTTCGACTCCATGGACCAGATTGCCAACAGAATGTTCCTGTCGACACCGAAATGGCGTTCAAGCGCCGCAAGGGTGGAGCCGTGGCGAGCCTTCATTTCGCGCCCGATCTTCACGGTATAGGGATTGACGCGCGAATCGAGATAATCCCAGATCGCCGATTTGAACTCGGGCTGGTAGCGAGCCTTCTCGAGAACGGACGGATCCGGCTCGGTGACGCCCGCGAAAGCCTGGTTATAGGTCTTCTGACTGATGCCGCTCTTGGCAGCCGTCGCATAAAAGCCGTTGATCCATTTCGTGAAGCCGGCATCAGCATGGGCGTCGACCGGTGCGAGGCCGGCGATGATCGAAAAAACAAGGGCGCTAAATGGCCATGTGCTTCTGGTGGTCATTGGCGATCCTTTCCGTCGGTTTGCCGTTTGCATTCGCCGCCGTGGCAGCGGCATTCTACTTTATTAGGATCCGGTCAACAAATTCTTTACCATATGCGTCGTGACCGGGCATCTTTGCAAAACTCGCGGAAATATATAGTAGTGCGAGACACACAAAACAGCGCGATTTCAGTCGTCCTCCAGAAGGAATGAGTGGTGAAAAAACATAAGCTTCGCAAGGCCGTTTTCCCTGTTGCAGGATTGGGCACCCGCTTCCTGCCCGCCACTAAGACAGTCCCGAAGGAAATGCTGACGGTGGTGGACAAACCCGTCATCCAGTATGTCGTCGACGAGGCCGCGGAAGCTGGAATCGAACACTTCGTGTTCGTGACCGGCCGCGGCAAGGGGGTCATCGAAGACTACTTCGACGTCCAGTTCGAACTCGAACAGACGCTGCGGGCGCGCAACAAGCATGCCGAACTGACGCTTCTCTCCGGCCTGCTTCCCACTGCGGGATCGGCGAGCTTTACCCGCCAGCAGGAACCTCTCGGACTCGGCCATGCCGTATGGTGTGCCCGCGACATCGTCGGAAACGAGCCCTTTGCCCTCCTGTTGCCTGACATGATCATGCGCGGTGAGAAGGGCTGCCTCAAAGGCATGGTCGAGCTCTACAACGAGTGCGGCGGCAACATCATCTCGGTTGAGGAATGCTCGCCGGACGTTGCCCACCAATACGGCATCGTCGGCAAGGGCGAAACGCTTGATGGCGGCTTCCGCATCACCGAAATGGTCGAAAAGCCTGCCAAGGGGACGGCACCCTCTAACTTCTTCATCAATGGGCGCTATATCCTGCAGCCGGAGATCTTCAAGATCCTCCATACCCAGGAGCGGGGCGCGGGAAACGAGATCCAGCTTACGGACGGCATGCTGAAACTTGCAAAGGAACAGCCGTTCTCCGCCTATCATTTCAAAGGCGAGACCTTTGACTGCGGCTCCAAGGACGGCTTCATCCTGGCGAATGTCAGCTTTGCGATCGAGCGCAAGGACATCCGTCCCTCGATCGAGGGACCGCTCAAGGCCATGCTCGCCGCGCTGAAGTAAAGCGGCGTCATCGTTTGGCGGTCAGCCCGACCATTGCGCGCCAGACTTGCGTGTCGGCTGTGGACTGGCGGTCCGTCAGTTCGTAGCCGATGTCTGCCGTCAGATCGAGATAGCGATTGAGGCTGTAGCTCAATCCGGCGCCGCCCGCATAGGCGACGGTATCGCCGGTGCCCGAGCCGGCCCCGTATTCCGTCCAGATTGTCGAACCGGTCAGCCGGGCGACAAGGTTGCTCCTGACCTGGTGGGTCACCGCTGCATTCAGGGCGTAGATCACCGAGCCGCTCAATCCGGCCGTGGTCGAAGGGTCGATTGTGGTGGAAAGCCCTATGTTCACGTCGGTGCCCCGCTGCGGCGACCAGAAGACATTCCCGTCCACGGTCACTGCGGCGATGTCGCTGAGCCGGCTGTCGTCGAACACCTGCTTGCGGTAGCCCAGGCCCAACTCTCCTCGCAGTTTTTCGCCGAAATCGGCGGATATGCCCGCCTTGGCGGCGTAGACGTCAGCGGAGCGGGCATAGCCCTGCGCGTCCGTTTTCTCGTCATAGATAATCCGCCCGATCGAAGCTTCCAGAAAGGGGGTTAGGGCAGGAGAGATTTCGTACCCGATCCGCGCACGCAGCGTTCCTGAAATCCGGTCGCGATCGGAGAGCGAAACGCGGGTGCCGTCGGAGAGTTCCGCAGCGGAGTACCGCCAGCGCTCGACGTCGGCAGCAACCGTTCCGCGCAGCCTGCCGAAGTCATGTTCCAGCGATGCTCCCCCGGTAAGACGATGTATCCCCGACTGCACCGCAGCGCCGGAAATTGCATTGGGGTCGTCGGTATCCTCGCGGCTGAAGCCGTAGCCGGCTCTCAGATGGGCAATCGTGTTCCCGGAAAGATCGAGGCGGAGATCGGCATCGACATTTGCACGCGGGTCCGTCTCGCCCTGGCCGGACAGGTTCTTTTGCCAGTAGCCCTCGCCGGTAACTGTCAGTTCATGGCGCGACCAGTTGGACGTCAGAGTGCCTCTAAGGCCGGTCTCCCAATAGGTTCGGGTTTCTTTGCTGCCGCCGGATCGGGTCGTCTCGGTACCGAGATTCTGGATGATCGAGGGCCGGAGTGTCATCGTCCCGAGCCGAATACCGGGAGCTTCGAGATCGTCGCGCAGCGGGCGTGTCGGGATCGCGCCGAGCGGAGCCTCCCTGAGATTCATGCGGCCGAGATCTAGCGCTTCTTCATCGACATTGCCTATTGAGCCGGTTACCGGATTGGGCGCGGCGTCGGCATCCGACGGCGTGTCCGCAACCGCGGCCGTCGCGGTTTCCTGGGCGGCAGCATCGGCGGCAGGCGGTGTATTCGCGTCTTGCTGCACCGGTGCGTCTGGCAAGGATTGCGGAGTCGATTGCGCCGATGCGGGAAGACCTGTGCCGAGGACGCTGCCGGCAGACAGACACGCGACAAGGAGGCGCAGGCCATGGGCGCGCTTTCGACTTGCTCCGGTCTTCGCGGTAGAAACCATCAGGATAATGCTCGGCAGTCACTGAAATACTTACCCAAACGTAAAGCCATGTAGTTAATGTTTGGTTGCGGTGGCGCGCGTATTTCCGAGTGCCTGGCAGTCGCCGAACTTCTCAACGACTGCGAGAGCGGTGGGGCCAGCTGCGTGGTCGCCCCGCCATGCATCATAATATGGACAGGGTGGGGCAAAACCAGTATGGAACGGCCATGATCAAGCGCGCGATAAATCTCGTCGAAACCGGGGCAATCGAATCTGCCCTCAGGACCGTGGCAACTGAAAAGGACGGACTGATTGCCCTGGAAAGGGCTCTGACCGAAGAGCTGGCGGCCCCCTTCTGCAACGCCATCAAGATTATCGGAAGTATTCCCGGCCGTGTGGTCATTACTGGTGTCGGCAAGAGCGGCCATGTTGGCGCGAAGATCGCGGCTTCCTTTGCGTCGACCGGCACGCCTTCCTTCTTCGTCCATCCAGTCGAGGCCAATCACGGCGATCTCGGTATGATCACCCGCGACGACGTGGTGCTGGCCATCTCCAAGAGCGGCGAAGCGGCCGAGTTGCGGGGCATAGTCGATTTCACCCGGCGCTTCTCCATTCCGCTGATCGCGCTGACGGCCGGCCCGCAATCCGCGCTGGCGCGCGCATCCGACATCGTGCTCCTGCTGCCCGACGTTCAGGAGGCCTGTCCGCATGGACTGGCGCCCACGACCTCGGCGCTGTTGCAGCTGGCCATGGGCGATATACTGACGGTCGCGCTCCTGGAGGCGCGCGGCTTTACCGCGAACGATTTCCGTACATTCCATCCGGGCGGCAAGCTGGGCGCGAGCCTAACGCACGTCAAGGATATCATGCATACCGGTGACCGGGTGCCGTTGGTGCCGCTCGGAACGCCGATGCCGGAGGCAGTCAAGACGCTTTCGGGAAAACGCTTCGGCTGCGTCGGCGTCACCGATGGTGATGGAAGGCTTTGCGGGATCGTCACCGACGGCGACATGGCGCGCAATCTGGCGCGGGATCTATCCGTGCTCAATGTCGACGACATCATGACCCGCGATCCCAAGGTGGTAGAGGCCACATCGCTGGCGACCAGCGCGGCAGCCATGATCAACAAGCTCGCAATCGGCGCGCTGATCGTGGTGGACGAGGATCACAGGCCGATCGGCATCGTGCATTTCCACGATTTCCTGAGGATCGGCGTGGCCTGATCAGGCCGGTTCGACAATGAGATCGCGGCCAGTACCCGATACCACTTTCACCTTCGTTCCGACAGGCAAATCCGGTCCCATGACCGACCAGTAGGTGTCATCGAGCCGAATACGTCCGCGACCCTCCGCAATCGGCTGCTCAAGCGTTGCCGTGCGTCCAACGAGGCTCGCACCGCGCTGGTTGAGAAGCGGTTCGTCCGTCGTGATGTCGCCTTTCGACAGGTATCTGCGGCTGGCGAGCGTGGCGGCAACCGCGAGCACGGCGAAAACCAGAAACTGCAGTTGCCAGACCCAGAACGGCGTGCCCCACAGCAAGAGTGAAATCAGCCCAGTCAACAGAGCGCCGATGCCGATCCAGACCATGAAAACTCCCGGCAGCAGCAACTCGGCGGCCAGAAGCACGAGGCCGAGGAGCCACCAGGCCCAGGGTCCGAGTTCAGTGACCAATCGTTGCAGCATGGATCAGGTCTCCTGAGTGGGGGCGAACGGATTGACGACCGGTGTCGTGCGCGGGGTCGCGGCCGGGCGCGGGCGCGCAGCGGCATTCTCGCCGAAGACTTCACGCGCGATCGCGCCGATACCGCCGAGCGAGCCGATCAGGCTGGAGGCTTCCATCGGCATCAGGACGATTTTCGAATTTGATGCCGTACCGATCGCGGCCATGGCCTCGGTATATTTCTGGGCGACGAAGTAGTTGATGGCGTTAATATCCCCGGCGGCGATAGCCTCGGAAACCATTCTCGTGGCTTTGGCTTCCGCTTCGGCGAGACGCTCGCGTGCCTCGGCTTCCCGGTAGGCCGCCTCGCGCTGGCCCTCGGCCTCAAGGATCGCCGACTGCTTGGCGCCCTCGGCGCGCAGGATCTGCGCATTGCGGAAACCCTCGGCTTCGAGCACCTGGGCGCGTTTTTCACGCTCTGCCTTCATCTGCCGCGCCATGGCGTCAACGAGATCGGTTGGCGGCTGGATGTCCTTGATTTCGACGCGGGTGACCTTGATGCCCCACGGACCGACCGCTTCGTCGACGACGCGCAACAGCCGGTCGTTGATCTGCTCGCGATTGGAGAGCAGTTCGTCGAGATCCATCGAACCCATGACTGAGCGAATGTTGGTCATAGTGAGGTTGAGTATGGCGTTCTGGAGGTCGGCGACCTGATAGGCGGCCTGGGCGGCGTTCAGGATCTGGTAGAATGCGACCGCGTCGGCGGAGACGCTGGCATTGTCCTTGGTGATGACTTCCTGCGTCGGAACGTCGAGCACCTGTTCCATCACGTTCAGTTTCGCGCCGATCCGCTCGATGAAGGGCACGATCAGATTGAGCCCCGGCTCGAGCGTGCGCGTGTACCGGCCGAAGCGCTCGATCGTGTAGCGAAAACCCTGAGGCACGGTCTTGATACCGGCGAAGAGGACGAGAATGACAAGTGCCACCAGGGCAATAACGACAATATCGGAACCTGCTAGGCCCATCTTTCAGTCCTCCTCATCGTTCAGTGTCGCGGATGCGGCACCACGGGTTCATTTTTAGCACCTCAAGGACAAGATTTAACTACAAAATCTGCCGGGGCCAGATTCCCTGTCAGATCCAGCCCTGCAGTTCCCGCCGGATAACCTTTTCGAGCACGCGCAGTCCCTCTAGGCTGTCGTTGAGACAGGGAATATGCACGAATTTCTCGCCGCCATGTTCGTGGAAGGATTCAGCGGCCTCTCCCGCGATCTCTTCCAAAGTCTCGAGACAATCCGACACGAAGCCTGGGTTGATCACCGCGATGCGCTTGACGCCCTCGCTGGCAAGCTTCTCCACCGTCTTGTCGGTGTAGGGCTGCAGCCATTCTTCCGGTCCGAAACGGGACTGGAACGTGACCATGAACTTTTCCTTGGGAAGGCCGAGGCGTTCGCGCAGCAGCCGACCGGTCTTCTGACAGAAACAGTGATAGGGATCGCCCTGCCTGAAATAGGACTGGGGGATGCCATGGAATGAGGCGAGCAGCACTTCCGGTTGCCAGTCGAGGGTTGCGAGCTTCTTCTCGACCGATACCGCCAGAGCGTCGATATATTCCGGATCGTCATGATAGGGCGGAACCGTGCGAAGGGCCGGCTGCCAGCGCATGGACATCAGCTTTTCGAAGGCCTTGTCGTTGACGGTTGCGGTCGTCGAGGCTGCATATTGCGGATAGAGCGGGAAGAGCAGGATTCTATCGCATCCGGCGGCCTGCAAGGCCTCGATCCGCGAGCCGATCGACGGCTGGCCGTAGCGCATGGCCCAATCGACGATCACGTCGGGATGGTCTTTCAGCGCCTCGCCGATCGCATCGGATTGATTGCGGGTATAGGTGCGCAGATAGCTCTCGTTCTGCTCCTTGTTCCAGATTTCCTCGTAGGCCTTGCCGACCTTTTGCGGGCGGGTGTTGAGGACGATCCCGAAGAGGATCGGGTACCATTTCCAGCGAGACCACTCGATCACGCGCCGGTCCATCAGAAATTCCTTGAGGTAGCGGCGCATCGACGCGTAGTCGGTACCGTCCGGCGTGCCGAGATTGACGAGAAGCACGCCGACCTTGCCGATCTTCACGGGCGGATGGTTGGCGGGCAGGTGGGAGAGGTCTGCGGTCATGAGACTAGGTCCTGATCGTTATTCGCACTCTTGGGCCATATGAAAGCTGGCGCGCGGAAGATCAACTTCTAGACAGAAAAGCCGGTCCGGGAAACCCCGGACCGGCGCGCGGAATGCGGCAGTGTGCCCTTACTTTGCAGGAAGGTCGATCTCCTGCCCGACGGCGAGAGCATCGGGGTTCGTCATCTTGTTGGCCTCGGCGATCTTCGTCCACATCATGCCGTCGCCATAGGTCTTCACGGCGATGGTCCAGAGGCTGTCTCCCCTGGCGACGGTATATTTCGTGACCGTTGAGACCGCGACATCCGGGGCGGAGGTGGCGAGCGTACCGGATGCGGCAGGCAGTTCCGGCGTTGCAGCGGCCGGAGCCGGGGCGGCGGGGGCTGGTGCCGCACCGGTTGCGGCCACCTCGGAGATGCGGCCGTCGGTATAAGGCTTGTAGGCCGGATTCTTGGCGATGTAGTCGGCGACGACCGTCTCGAGGCCCGGACCGTAGTCATAGGCATTCATGCCAGCCGTGGTGAAGATCGAGTAGCCGTCACCGCCGGCGCGCATGAAGTTGTTGGTGGCAACACCATAGACCTTGGCTGGATCGATCGCCGCCCAGGCGTCGCCCTCTTTGACTTCGACGGATACCACGCGACTACCCGGTTCCTTCGATTTGTCGAAGGCGTATTTGAGGCCGGAGACCTGCGGGAAGCGCCCGGCGCCCTCCTCGATCTGGCCCAGTCCGTTCTCGAGAGCCGTCACGATGTCGGCGCCCTTCATCTGGAACGTGGCAAGCGTGTTCTGGAACGGCAGAACTGTCAGCACTTCGCCCATTGTGACGGTACCGGCGTCGATGGAAGCGCGCAGGCCACCGCCGTTCTGTATGGCGATGGTAATGCCCTGCTCCCTGACGCGGTCAACCATGGCATCGGCGACGAGATTGCCCATCGAGCATTCCTTGACGCGGCAGACTTCCCGCGAGCCGTCGATGATACCGGAACTCTCGCCGATCTCCTTCTTCTTCAACTCGTCGATCGGGCCGGCCAGTTCCTTGATGCGGGCGGCGACGGCTTCATCCGGCTTGAAAGCGGAATCGAGCAGGATCGGGTCGCCCTTCGCCTCCTTGACGACGCCGCTGTCGTCGAACACGACGTGCAGATCGCCAAGATACTTGCTGTAGGATCCCGCCTGGACGACCGGAACCTTGTAGCCTCCCGGATTGTCGACCATGGTCGGGTAGGGGCCTTCGGCTTTCGCGTCGGTATTCGACAAGAGGCTGTGGGAATGGCCGCCGACCACGACGTCGACATCGGGGATTTTCGCTATTGCCGCGAGATCACGCGGGTAGCCGACATGGGTCAGGGCGATGATCTTGTCGACGCCGTCGGACTTCAGCTTCTGAACGGCTTCGCTGATCGTGGCGACATCCTCGGCGATCATGATATTGGGGCCGGGGGAGGAGAGTTCATCGGTATCATTGGCCACGGCGCCGACAATCCCGATTTTCTGGCCACCGACCTCCACGACGATCGAGGGCTTGATGCGGTCGACGAGCTTGGAGGAGTGGCCGGCGAGCACATTGGCGGAGATGACCGGGAAATTGACCTTGTCGAGGAAACCGGCAAGCCCATCCTCGCTGTCGTCGAACTCATGATTGCCGATGGTCATGGCGTCGAACTTCATCAGGTTGAGAAATTCCGCTTCGGCCAGACCGTGATAGGTCGTGTAAAACAGCGAGCCCTGAAAATTGTCGCCCGCGTTGAGCAACAGCACATTCTTGCCGTCCAGCGCCTTGCGGGTCTCGCTGATTGCGGTCAGAAGCCGCGCGGCGCCGCCGAAGCACTCGTTCTTGCCGGCCTCTTCCTCCGAGCACGTGGAATCGTACTTGTTGATCGCCTCGATGCGGGAATGGAAGTCGTTGATGTGCAGGATATTCAGCTCGAAATCGGCAAAGGCGGCACTGGTCGACAAGGCAAGCGCGGACACACTCAAAAGGCCAAATCGAAATTTTCTCAACATCGCTTTTCTCCTGGTTTTCGCGAATGGGCGGTTCGCCACCTCGCATTCCTCACGGCTTTTATGGACTTCGCACAGAAGGCGATGTTTCCACCAAGCGCCTGCGACTGCAAGAGGAAATCCGGCCGCCTACGCGCAGTTCGAGCAGCCGGGCAAAAAGAAACCGGTCCGCATTGCTGCGGGCCGGTTCACACGGGAAATCCGGGATGGAAACTAGGAGCGGCGAGCCAGCGAGAACTGCGAGCCGCTGTCTGACGTGCAGTTCAACTGGTTCGGAGTGACGAGTGCGCAATTGACCTTCGACTGGGTGTTGCGGACCAGCGAGGTCATGTTGATCTCGACCAGCCGGTCCGAAACAGACGTGTAGGTGCCCGATGCCAGAAGCTGATTGGTATCGGTTGTACGTGTGCTGAAGGTACCTGCGTTGAATGTCGAGACGATGCCGTTCGGATCCACCCAGGTGCCTTCGACGGTCGGCGCCTGCTGGATCGCAGGCAAGGGCCGTGGCCCGCTCGAATAGCATGCGGTCAGCGCTGTTGCGCATACCAGCAGAACTCCGAGGTTTCTGATTTTCATTACCGTCTCCCGCATCGTCTGGATAAGCCGTTGATCCGCAACCATGCCGACAACAAATGGTGAAAGCAAGGCCAAGTCCAATGGGCTGCAGGTTTATCCAAAAGATGACCACCATCACCCGACGAATGCCAAAGAAAACCCGCCGCGAGAGGCGGCGGGCAATGAGGCGAAGCGGTGCGATCCGCGAATCAGCGAACCAGGACATTCCTGAACTGCCAGGGATCCTTGGTGTCGATGTCCTCGGGGAAGAGGCCAGGCCGTCCGTCGAGCGGCGTCCAGTCGGTGTAGTGGCCTTCGACCGGGCCGAGATACTGCGACTGCACTTCGAGGCAGCGCTTGTAGTCGACTTCGTCGGCTTCGACGATACCGGCTTTCGGGTTTTCCAGCGCCCAGACCATACCGGCGAGAACCGCCGAGCTCACCTGCAGGCCGGTGGCGTTCTGATAGGGGGCGATGCGCCGGGTTTCTTCCAGCGACAGGCGCGAACCGTACCAGTATGCATTCTTCTCGTGGCCGTAGAGCAGCACGCCGAGTTCATCAACGCCGTCGACCAGTTCGTTCTCGTCGAGAACGTGCAGGACCGGCTGGGCATTGCCGCCATTGCCGAACATCTCGTGCAGCGAGAGCACGGCGTCATTGGCCGGATGGTAGGCGTAGTGACAGGTCGGGCGATAGGTCACCTCGCCGTCCTTGTCGCGGGCGGTGTAGTAGTCGGCGATCGAGATCGACTCGTTGTGGGTGACGAGGAAGCCGTATTGCGGGCCGGGCGTCGGGCACCAGGTGCGCACGCGGGTATTGGCGCCGGGCTGTTCCAGATAGATCGCCGCCTGGCAGCCCTTCTTGTGCTTCTTGGCGTTCTTCGGCATCCAGTTCTCATGGGTGCCCCAGCCGAGCTCGGCTGGCTGCAGGCCTTCGGAGATGAAGCCCTCGACCGACCAGGTGTTCCAGAAAACGTTGAGCGGCTTCGGGTGCTTGGCGCGCTGAGTGTCGCGTTCGGCGATGTGGACACCCTTGACGCCGACCTTTTTCATCAGCTTGGCCCAGCCTTCGCGATCATCGGCCGCCGGCTCGTCGAACTTCACGCCGATTTCATGGGCGACGTTGACCAGCGCCTGCTTGACGAACCAGGAAACCATGCCCGGGTTTGCGCCGCAGGTGGAAACGGCCGTCGCGCCGCCGGGGTTCTTCTTCTTTTCCTGGCGAACGGTTTCGCGCAGAGCATAGTTGGTGCGGTCGGCGTTCTTCATGTTCTTGTCGAAATAGAAGCCCAGCCAAGGCTCGACCACAGTGTCGATATAGAGAACGTCGAGCTTGCGGCAGAGCTTCATAAGGTCGAGCGAGCCGGTGTCGACCGAAAGATTGACGCAGAAGCCCTGTCCCTTACCTTCGGTCAGGAGCGGCTTCAGCAGTTCCTTGTAGTTTTCCTTGGTGACATGGGCCTGGATATGCTTCACGCCGTGCTTGGCAAGCAGTTCCGCCTCGTCATTGCGGGGGTCGATGACCACCATGCGGCTCTTGTCGAACTTGAAATGGCGTTCGATCAGCGGCAGCGTGCCGCGACCGATCGAGCCAAATCCGATCATGACGATCGGGCCGGTAATTTCACCATAAACCTGATAGGTCTGCTGGGTCATTCTATTCTCCTTCATATGCACGGCTCTGGTTTACCGGCACGATATGGCCCTGTTGTCCCGCGTTTCGAAAATCCCGAGATTTCGTGGCTCTAGATCATAAACTGCTGACATAATAAAGGGTCGTCGCCTATGACCCGATGGCATCCTTGTGCAATTTCTCGAAATTACCCTCGCGCAGACAGCGCACGAGTTCAGCGCGTTTCTCGGCAAGTCCCTTGTAGTTGACCTGCTCCTCGGTCAGCGCTTCGAGCTGGCCTGCCAGCTTTTCGGCAAGCTCGAGCCCTTTGGCGTGCCCTGCAAGGGCGCGAACGGGATCAAGGTAAATGCGGATCGTGAAGACGATATCGCCCGAAACCGGCAGCTTTCGAAGTGTCTGGCGCTCGACACGCACAAAGGCATTTTCGGCGCCGACATCGAGGGCCGACGGATCGGCTGCCGGGCGCACGCTCCTCGGATGATAGAGCGCGTAGTGCCAGTTGATCGACCAGTTGAAGCGTTCGGCCGGCTGTTCAGGCAGCAGGTTGTCGAAGACACGGTTGACGATCGTCGCGTTACGGGTACCAGCCTGGAAGCCGGGGACGTGCTCATGAACCTCATCCATCGGACGGTTGAACTTTTCCGCAAGAGACCAGGAGGAGGGAAAGGCGAGATGGGCGGCGATGATCGTCCAGCCGTCCTCCTTCTTGCGCAGGATGACGAGATCGTCCCCGACGAGCGAGCCTGCACGAAAGAGCGGCGGCACGGTTTCGTCGGAGAGGTCGACGCTGTGGCCCGCCATCGACATGATGGAGCCGGCGCGGCTGAAACGGTCCCCGTGGCGGGCCATCAGGTGATCGACGAGCAGGTCCAGACTTTCCCGCTGGCTATCGACGCTTTCCGGCGTGGCGCGGAAGATGTCGTCATAATGGATTCTCGCCAGTCGCTGCTTCTCGGCGAGAAGGGCGCAGAGATCGTCGTCTGGTTCGATCCAGCGGTCGGGATCAAGGGCCGAGAGGCCGATGGAGAAGGGCCTGGAGGAGCCGTCATAGGGTGTGTAGGTCGGCATGGGATCCCGTGTTTCGCTGAATTCTGAGAAATCGTTTCTGCCGTTCACACCTTGAGGACCTGGAGATCCGGTACGGCGGTGGTGATGGCAACCTCGACGATATCGTATTCGGCGATGCCTTCAACTGTGAAAGGATCGGCTGCGGTGTAAGCCTCGATCTCCGCGCGGTCGCCTCTCGCCAGAATCACCCCGCCGGTTCGTGGAACCTTGCGACCCGATGCGAGGAACCATCCGCGGTCGTAGCCCTCCTTCACCCAGGCCAAGTGGGATTCCATATGGCGGTCGGCTTCCTCGTTGGGCTTCTTGTAGGTGAGGGAGAGTATGAACACTCAGCTGTTGCCTTCCATGAGTTCGGCGCGGATCAGGCCGCGCAGGGAATTTCCAACGAAGATCGGGCGGCCACGAATATCCTCCAGCCGCAGCACCGCGGTCCGCGCCTTGCGCTGGCGGATGAGTTCGGCACGCAGAATGCCCGGGAGAAGGCCGCTTGAAAGCGGCGGGGTCAGCAACTGGCCGTCCGCATCCTCGACAAAGAGACTGGTGATCGTGCCCTCGCAGATCTCGCCGCGTTCATTGAGCAACAGGACCTCGTCCGCTTCCTCGGGTGTATATTCGGCGCGGGCGGCCTCGTAGGGCTCGCGGCGCGAGGTCTTGTGACGATAGAGCGTGTCGCTGGAATCAAGCCGCGTCTTCGCGACCCTCAGCCGCCACACGGCATCCGCCGGCAGCGGCTCGAAAGGAGTGGCGGTGACCTCGACCTTGCCACGGAAGTTCGATGTCAGCCTCACGCGCAAGGGCGTATCAGCGGTCTCCAGTTCCTTGAGCACAGCCAGGGCGTTCTGGGGCTGGCGGAAGCCGAGCGCATCGGCGGAGCGCGACAGCCGGCGCATGTGCTGGTCGAGGTGGACGAAACCCTCGCCCGGTTGCCAGCGCATGGTTTCGATCAGCGAGAAATCCATTGGTCCCCTACCGCGAAGCGTGCCTTCAGCAGGCACTCCTCATATTCCGCCTCGGCGTTCGAATCGAAGACGATACCGCCGCCGACATTGAAGACCGCCTCGCCATCTTTGAAAAGGGAGAGTGTGCGGATGGCCACCGAAAAACGCATCGGCCCGGCCGGATCGATGTAGCCGATGGCGCCGCAATAGACATCGCGCGGTGCCGTTTCCAATTCATGGAGAATTTCCATGGCGCGCATCTTCGGTGCCCCCGTGATCGAGCCGCACGGAAAAAGCGCCGCGAAAATCTGCGAAATGGAGATGCCGGGAAGGAGCCTTGCCCGCACGTGACTGACCATCTGGTGCAGGGTCGGATAGGTTTCGATTGCGAAAAGCTTCGGCACGGAGAGCGTTCCGACCTCGCTGATCCGCGAGATATCGTTTCGAAGCAGGTCGACGATCATGCGGTTCTCGGCCTGGCTCTTCTCGTCGGCGAGCATTTCAGCGACGATCGCTTTGTCCTCCGCAGGCGTCGCGCCGCGTCGCGCGGTACCCTTCATCGGGTGGGTCTCTATGAAGCCGTGCTCGTCGACGGCGAAAAAGAGTTCCGGCGAGCGTGAGAGGATCACCGGACCGCCGAGGTCGACGAGCGCACCGTAGTGGACGGGTTGGCGCTCGATCAGCGACCAGAAGGCAGCGCGCGGATCCCCATGCCAGCGCGCGGTGATCGGCATGGTGAGGTTTGCCTGATAGCAATCGCCCTTGCGCAGGTGCTGATGCAGCCGGTCGAAGCGCTGCTGATAGGCCGGGAAATCCCACGCGGCGTGGGGCTCTGTCAGGAACGCACCGTTTTCCTTTCGCTGCGTGGGCTGTGCCAGCGGGTGCTCGTTGCCGGCCGGCGCATCGAACACGCCGAAGCACAACAGCGGAGTCTCGCGATTCTCCGAGGCGAGCGGTTTCAGTTTTTCCTCGAAGAGATAGCCCGCCTCATAGGAAAGGTATCCGGCGAGCCACTTGCCGGATCGATGCGCTTCTTCGAGGCGCGACAGGGCGGAGGGAAAGGCTTCGGCGGTATGGGCCGTTATGACGTCCAGCGGGTCGGCAAAGACGGAGCATTGCGCGCGCGCGTCGTCGCGGAACAGGACGTACCCGCCGGTTTCAGCCCCTGGGTCCGATGCGCTCGTGTTCATGAAGCCCTGTCAAGCGCCTCCAGTTCATCGATCAGGCCTTCGATCATCGACAGCCCCTTCGCCCAGAACGACGGATCAGCGGCGTCGAGCCCGAAGGGTTTCAAAAGCTCGGAATGGTGCTTGGTGCCGCCGGCCTTCAGGAGCTCGAAATACTTGTCCTGAAAGCCCGCGTCGGCCTGCTGGTAGACGGCATAGAGCGAATTCACAAGGCAGTCGCCGAAGGCATAGGCGTAGACATAGAAGGGCGAATGGATGAAGTGGGGAATATAGGCCCACCAGGTCTCGTAGCCTTCGGAGATGCGGATGGCGGGGCCAAGGCTTTCGGCCTGTACCGACAGCCATAGCTCGCCGATTGCTTCGGCGGTCAGCTCGCCTTCCTTGCGGGCGGTGTGCAGTTTGCGCTCGAAATCGTAGAAGGCGATCTGGCGGACGACCGTGTTGATCATGTCCTCGACCTTCTGGGCGAGCATGGCCTTACGCTCGCGCTTGTCCTTCGTTTGACCGAGAAGCGCGCGGAAAGTCAGCATTTCGCCGAAGACCGATGCTGTTTCGGCAAGCGTCAGCGGTGTCTGGCACATCAACGCGCCCTGTTCGCCTGCCAGCACCTGATGAACCCCATGGCCGAGTTCATGCGCAAGGGTCATGACATCGCGCGGCTTGCCGAGATAGTTCAGCAAGACGTAGGGATGGGCGGAAGGCACGGTCGGGTGGGCGAATGCGCCGGGCGCCTTGCCGGGCCTGGCCGGTGCATCGATCCAACCGCCATCGAAGAAGCGGGAAGCGATTGCCGCCATTTCGGGTGCGAAACCGCCATAGGCGGAGAGCACAGTCTGCTTGGCTTCGGGCCAGGGGATCAGCCGGTCGGAGGTCTCGGGAAGCGGAGCGTTGCGGTCCCAGAATTCCATCTGCTCCATGCCGAGCCATTTTGCCTTCATGGCATAATAGCGGTGCGAGAGGCGCGGATAGGCGGCCTTGACCGCGCTTGCCAAGGCGTCGACTACCTCGCGCTCGACGCGGTTCGACAGGTGACGGCTGTCGGCGATATCCTCGAAGCCACGCCAGCGGTCGGAGATCTCCTTGTCCTTGGCCAACGTGTTGGTGACCAGAACGAAGATGCGGATATTGTCCTTGAAGGTGTTGGACAGTGCGATTGCCGCCTTTTCACGCACCAGCGGATCGCTGTCCTGCAGCATGTTGAGGGTCGCCTCGAGCGGCAGCTGCTGATCGTCGACACTGAAGCGCAGGCTCGCGAGTGTTTCGTCGAAGAGGCGGTTGAAGGCCCCGGCACCGGTCATCGATTTTTCCAGGAAGAGCTGTTCGATACGATCCTCGAGCTGGAACGGCTTGTCCTTCCTCAGATCGACGATCCAGGGACGGTAATGGCCGGCGTCTGCGTCGCGCTCCATGCAGGCGTCCATGACCCCATCATCGATGCGGTTGAGTTCAAGCGTGAAGAAAAGCAGATGCGAGGACAGGTCGGTGAGTTTTGCCTGCACGTCGCCGAAGAACTTGCCGTTCGCAGTGTTCGTCATGTCGGAATAATAGGTGAGGCCGGCATAAGCCGCGAGGCGACCGAGCAGGTCGTCAAGAGCCTCGTATTCGCGCAGTGCCGCGCCGATGCCGTCCTTGCCCGAACGGGTGGCAGCCTGCTCGAGCTTGCCCTTCCATTTTTCCTCGAAAGCGAGCGTGTCGCTGCCCGCCTTCTCCATGTCTTTCAGGAAGCTTTCCGAAGTTTGGGAGGAATAGAGATCCTCGAGCTTCCAGACCGGCAGTTCCCCGAGCGCGGGATCGGCTGGCGCACGAGCGGCCGGCGTCGCAGAGAATGCCTGTGCGTGGGTCGGCAGTAAGCGCATGACAGCAGTCCTTCCTTTTCATCAGCAGTAACGGTCAGGTTTAGTCAGTCGCAGGGCAGGGGGCAAGACGCTGTCGAAAGCACGTCGCGGGCACCAAACTATCTGTCAACGATTCGTTAAAATGCGAGCATTTGTCAAAACCGGATGTTCAGTCCTGTCTGGCAGGGTCCCCGACCGAAGGTTCACGAACGCATGATGCGCCAGAATGAATCCGGGAGCTCGAAAGTGACTGCTCATATTCTCGTAATCGACGACGATCCGGCCGAACGCCGTTCGCTCAAGGCCGCAATCGAAGCCCAGGGCCATGCCGTGTATATCGCGGAAAACGATCAGGCGGCGCTTGACCTGTTAAGGAGAAAGCGCGGCGAGATCGGAGTCGTGTTGCTGGATCTCAAGGCGCCCAACCGTGATGGGCTGTCGCTTCTCTCCGCAGTCGGCAGCATCGATCCGGAGGTGCCGGTGATCGTGAAGACGGCTGAAAACGGGACCAATCTGGCCGTGGAGGCAATGCGCGCCGGCGCTTTCGATTTCGTGGTCAAGCCCAGTTCCCTGGAGCGACTCGCCTCCGCGCTTTCCAGCGCACTCAAGCTTCGCGAGAGCGATGCGCAGGGATGCAGCGTGAAACGGGCACGCTCCGCTGCTATCGGATTTGGCGATATCGTAGCGGCGAGTTCGGCCATGGCAAGGGTTGTGGAACTCGGCCGCCGGGCTGCTCACTCGAACATTCCAGTCATGCTCGAAGGCGAGCCCGGTGTCGGCAAGGAGTTGGTGGCCCGCGCCATTCATTCGGCCAGTGACAGGTCCGGGCGCCCCTTCATAGTGGTCAATTGCGGCACGGTCCCGCACAGTCTGCTGGAAGGCGTTCTTTTCGGCCAGGAAAGCCCGTCGTCGTCGGATGTGGTCGAAGGGCTGACCGGGAAATTCATCGAGGCCAACGGCGGCACGCTGTTCCTGGAAGGAATCAGCGAACTCCCGTCGAATGTGCAGGGCAAATTGCTCGACGCGGTGCAGACGGGCGAGATTGAGGCCGCCGGTGCCAGCCGTTCGCGCAAGGCGAACGTACGGTTGATCGCGGCCACCAACAAGGACCTGATCGAAGAGGTCAAATCCGGCCGGTTCCGCGAGGACCTCTATTACCGCCTGAATGTTTTCCCGATCACCATTCCTGCGCTCCGTCGCCACAAGGAAGACATACCTCATCTTGCAAGGGCGTTCGCAGAACGCTTTTCCGCAGAGCAGCGACTGGCAAGGCCGCTCTCTCTCACTCCCGGCGCGCTGGCGCTTCTCACCGCCTTTGACTGGCCGGGAAATATCCGCCAGCTCGAGAATGCCGTGTTCCGCGCCGTTATACTTGCCGAAAGCCATGAATTGTCTCAGGGCGATTTTCCGCAGATCGCGGCCCAGATGCCGAACGGGGAAATGCCCCTGACGGCTGGCCCGGGGCGTCCGGTTTCCGTCGGGGAAGCGCAGATGACGCCGGCCTCCTCTACGGCGGAAACGGCGTCGGCGCCGTATCAGGCGGCAAGCGGGCATGTCGAGCCTGTCACTCCGTCTGCCGGCAGCGGCGGCGTCCAGGCCAGCGGCAACGTCATTGTCAGCACCGATGACAACGGAAATGTGCGCAAGCTTGCGGAAATCGAAGAGGAGTTGATCCGATTTGCCCTTAAATTCTATCGCGGGCAGATGAGCCAGGTCGCCCGCAAACTCGGGATTGGCCGATCCACGCTCTATCGAAAGCTGAAAGACTACGGGATCGATCCCGACGATCCGCAAAAGCATGCCGCCTGAGGCAAGCAAGACAAGGAAATTAACTGTTGGGTAAAGATGTTCGGTTACCAACAGTAAATGACTTGTTAGATATGCGTTCACTATATATGAAATGTGTCCACGTCTGTGGCAGTTTTGCCATGGTGTTACCGCATTTGGCATTCATCTGAGTGGCTTGGGACGCAGTCTTTCGGACGGGGATTGAATTGCAGAGAACGCATGCAATTAGAGCGCCTTTCGGTATCGGTGGGCGTGATCAGGACGCTGCGAACGTGAATTCCGCGGTCAAGCATCTTGTCGTGGCTCTGATGTTGCTTCTGCTGGGTGCGCTTGCTCTCCTTGGTTCCGCGTCTCATGCCGCCGCTGAAACCCGCACCCTCAAGATCCATTTCGTACATACCGGCGAAAAGGCCGCCATCACGTTCAAGCGCAACGGCCGCTATGACGCCAACGGGCTGAAGCAGCTCAACCACATCCTGCGCGACTGGCGGCGCAATCAGCCGACAAAGATGAATCCCAGGCTGTTCGATCTCGTCTGGGAGGTCTATCAGCGCTCCGGTGGCTCCGGCTATATCAACGTCGTGTCCGGCTACCGCTCTCCCGAAACCAATTCAATGCTGCGCAAGCGGTCCAAGGGTGTCGCCAAGGAAAGCCAGCATATGCGCGGCACCGCGGTGGATTTCTACATTCCCGGCGTGCCGCTCAGGAAGTTGCGCGAAGTCGGGATGAAGTTGCAGGCCGGTGGTGTCGGATATTATCCGAATTCCGGCTCTCCTTTCGTACATATGGATGTTGCGAGCGTTCGCGCGTGGCCGCGCATGTCGCGCCAGGAACTGGTTCGCCTCTTCCCGGACGGCAAGACTTTGCACATACCGAATGACGGCAAGCCGCTACCGGGTTATCAGCAGGCAATGGCGGAGTACAAGCGCAGGCTCAGCTCCAGCGACATAGTCGTTGCCGAGAACAAATCTTCGGGCAAACGGAAAAACCTCTTTGCCATGCTGTTCGGTGGGACGGGAGACGAAGACGAGGAAGAAGACGTCGTACCGGCAGAGCGTCCTTCGGTCGCGCCGCAGCCGGTCGTGACAGCTACGCAGCCGGTTATGGTCGCATCGGCGACCCCGCCGCCGCAAGCGGCAGCAGAAGCCGCACCTACAGCCGAAACAGTCGATGCACCGGTGCCGCTATCGCGTCCGTCGTTCAAGCCGCAATCCGGTGATACGAGCCTCGCGGTCGCCCTCTATTCACCGGCCAGGAGCGCAGCAGAGGATGCCTTGTCCCAGGTCGCCGCCGCACCGGCGGAGGGAAGCGAGGCGTTCCCCGATCTGCAGGCCTACAAGATTCCCGTCCCGACGCTGCTTGGAAAACGCGGCATGAAGGGCGATGCCGAACCGGAAGTATTGACCGCGTCCGTGGCGCAGGACCTCACCAATCCGACAGATGAGGATCTGTCAGCCATTCCGGTTCCGGTAGGCCGTCCGGCGGGCGCCGAAGCGTTGCTGGCCAGTGCCGAAGCCGCGGAGGAGGCAGAACTGGACGAAGTAGAACAAGCTATCCTCTCGCCGGAGGCGGCAGCGGCCCTCGAAGAGAGCCGCACTGCGGCAGCAGATTCGGTCGAGGCTCCTGTGGAAGTGGCTGCCATCGCGCCTGAACCCGAGCCTGCGAGCCGCACGATTGACTTCGGCGACGTCTTCGACGCCCCCAAGACAGCCGAGAGCGGCATCGAGGCCGGATTGCCGGCAAAGGGCGGGCGCCCAAGCCAGGTAGAAGCCGAAGTCGCCCGTCAAGCCATGTCCGGCGGTACGAGGCTGACGAAGAACATCATTTCCCAATGGGCCCTGAACAAGAGCAAGTTCGACACCGTCGAAAAGCCCGTGAAGGCGCAACGACTCGTCAGCCGCGCGTTGAGCGAAGGGCCGGCGAGCATCTATCCCGTCGGCTTCCAGAGTGGGGCACCGTCTGTCGATCCGGGCCGCTTCGGGGCCGTGGTCAATCAGTGATCGCCTGAGCGATCCTCCGTCATAAACCAAAAAACCCGCTGAACGCGATCAGCGGGTTTTTTCTATTCTTTATGCGGCCCTCGCCGCAATCGCCTTAGCCTTCCGGCGGGCTTTCGATCATGCCGAGCGCGTGCAGGTATGTGTCGAGGATCAGATCCTCTTCCATACGCTCCTGGGCATCTTTCTTGCGCAGCGCGATGACCTTCTTGAGAATCTTGGTGTCGAAGCCCGTGCCCTTGGCTTCGCCATACACATCCTTGATGTCGTCGGCGATGGTCTTCTTTTCTTCTTCCAGCCGCTCGATCCGTTCGACAAAGGCGCGAAGCTGGTCGCGGGCGACGCCGTGGGCATCAGACATGGGACTCTCCTGTAATTGGGGAACGTATTTTGATGGATGTTGACCTGCCGCGAAGCGCGCGCCACGTCAAGACCACTTGACGGAAAGGATGATTATTCGCGCGGCCTGTTGACTTCGAACGCCTCTTTCTGGGCTTGGGTCGCTTCGCGCTGATAGCGTTCTTTCCATTCTTCGTAGGGCATGCCGTAGATGATCTCGCGCGATTCGTCCCTGGTCAGCTCGTTACCGGCCTCCCGGGCGGCATCGAGGTACCAATTGGACAGGCAATTGCGGCAAAATCCCGCCAGGTTCATCAGATCGATGTTCTGCACGTCGACGCGCTCGCGCAGGTGCGCGACCAGACGGCGGAAAACCGCGGCCTCGAATTCAATCTGCTGCTGTCGGGTGATGTCGGTCAAAGCCGTCGTCCTCTCGTCAGCTTCCATAGGGGCCGGTGCGGGATGGATATATCTTGTATTCATGCAGCGCCGGGTCGGCATTGAGCGCTGCGAATATCGGCGCAAGACGCTCCGCCCAATCCGCAATGCCCGCACTGTCGCCGATGAGGTCCTGCCGGACTTCCAGCAGCGCATGGGGGATGCCGGTCGTCATGCAGTGCCGATACATCGTATCGCCCTTGAGTGCGCCGTCGTAAGGCTCGTTGTCGCCGACGAGTATATCGCCGGTAGCGCGCAGCAGGGAGAGGAACGGGAGGACGGCACGGTCGTCGCTGTCCCACAGGACGGCGGCGTGCCAGGGGCGGGGAACGCCTTTCCAGGCAGGGGTGAAGGAATGCAGCGAGAGGACCAGCGGCGCCATGCCCGATTGATCGGCAACCGCACCGATCGTCTGGCTGACAGCACGGTGATAGGGGCGATGGAACGTCTCTACGCGGTTGTTCCATTCGGTGGCCGTGATCGGATGATTCCCCGGAATGATGGCGCCGTCGGAAATCTTCATGATCAGGGTCGGATCGTCCTCGCCGCGGTTCGGATCGATCAGCAGGCGGGAGAAACAGCCGAGAACGGCCGGGACGCCGAGTTTTTCAGCGAGACTCCGGGTCAGGCCCTCAATTCCGATGTCAAAGGCGATGTGTCGTGTAAAGGCTTCCGGCGGCAATCCGAGACGGCCGTAACTGGCCGGCAGGCGGTTCATGGCATGGTCGCCGAGCAGCACCATACCCCTGTCATTATGACCGGGTATGATTTCGTAAGGAGAGAAGTCTTGCATGGGATTCGGATGCCTGTTTTGGCTTTCGCCGCTTGATGACATGGGGGAAAGGTGAGTGCAAGCTTTCGCTCAGGCCACCTTTGTGCCAAGATCGCGGTCAATGGTTCGGGGTGAGAATATAATCGATTAGACTTAAGTTGACATTCGTGTCCTGCCGTCGCAAGAAAGCACTCAATGTATCAATATGGAGTTCCGTCGGAAACCGTGCCGAAGCGAGATTCAATCAAGAGCGCCCGCGGATCCGCGCGCCATCTGAGACATTTGATCATTGCCGGGGCGTTCTGCATGCCCTTTCTGACTGCTGGCGCCGCGCATGCCGAGTTCAGGGTCTGCAACGGCACGCAGAACCTGGTCGGTGTTGCGATCGGTTACCGCGCTGCCGAGGGCTGGATTACCGAAGGCTGGTGGCAGGTTCCGGCGACAACCTGCGCGACCCTGATCGAGGGCGAGCTGCAATCCCGCTACTATTATCTCTATGCTGAAGATGCAGCGCGCGGCGGCCGCTGGGCCGGTGACATCAACATGTGCGTCGCTGAAAACGAGTTCAAGATCGTCGGCGTGCAGGACTGCTTCGCGCGCGGTTACCAGCAGATGGGCTTCAAGGAATACGATACGGGCCGTCAGGGCAGCTGGATGGTCCAGCTTTCCGACACGCCTGGGACGCAAGAAAGCCAGAATTGATGAAGCGTAACCGCAAGGTTAAGATCCTCGCCACCCTCGGGCCCGCATCTTCCGAACTGGACATGATCCGCAAGCTGCATGAGGCGGGCGCCGATGTCTTCCGCATCAACATGAGCCATGCCAGCCACGACATGATGCGTACGCTTATTTCGCGGATCCGCGCGGTGGAAACCGAGAGCGGCCGGCCGATCGGAATCCTCGCCGACCTGCAGGGGCCGAAACTAAGGGTCGGAAAGTTCGCCGCGACCAGCGTAGAACTTGTTCCGGGCCAGACCTTCACGCTCGACAACAGGGATGAGCTCGGCGACAACACGCGGGTCTATCTGCCCCATCCGGAGATCCTCGAAGCGGTCAAACCGGGTCACCGGCTGCTGATCGACGACGGCAAGCTGCACCTGCGCGCCGAAAAATGCGACGGCAAGAGCATCGTGACGACGGTCGTCTCCGGTACCAAGATTTCTGACCGCAAGGGTGTGAGCCTGCCTGACACCCTGCTGGCGACCGGCGTATTGACCGACAAGGATCGCGCCGATCTCGATGCCGTGCTCGCCACCAACGAGGTGGACTGGGTGGCGCTTTCCTTCATTCAGCGTCCCGAAGATCTTGCCGAGGTGCGCAAGGTCGCGCGCGGTCGTGTCGGGCTGATGTCCAAGATCGAAAAGCCGCAGGCGATCGAACGGATCGACGAGATCATCGAACTTTCCGATGCCCTCATGGTGGCGCGCGGCGACCTCGGCGTGGAAATGCCGCTCGAGGCAGTCCCGGGCCTGCAGAAGCAGCTCATTCGCGCCTGCCGGCGGGCGGGCAAGCCGGTGGTTGTTGCCACCCAGATGCTGGAATCGATGATCTCGGCGCCTGTTCCGACCCGCGCCGAAGTCTCCGACGTTGCAACCGCCGTTTTCGAAGGCGCTGACGCCATCATGCTTTCGGCCGAATCAGCCTCTGGCCATTATCCTGTCGAGGCGGTGTCGACCATGGCCTCGATCGCCTACACAATCGAGCGCGAACCGCATTATCCGGGCATCATCTATGCGCAGCGCGCGCAGCCGGAGGCGACCGGCGCCGATGCCATCTCGCTGGCGGCGCGGCAGATTGCGGAGACGCTGAAACTGTCGGCTATCGTCTGCTATACCTCGTCCGGCAGCACCGGGCTTCGCGCCTCTCGCGAACGGCCCGACGTGCCGATCATCGCGCTGTCGCCAGTTATCCAGACTGCGCGGCGGTTGTCCGTCGTCTGGGGGCTTCATTGCGTCGTCTCGGAGGAGCCCACGGATCTTGACGATATGGTCAACCGTGCCTGCCGCATCGTGGTGGCAGAGGGGTTCGGCAAGCCCGGCGATCGGGTGATCATTTCCGCCGGGGTACCGATGGGGACACCGGGCTCGACGAACATGCTGAGGATCGCCTATATCGGCTCGGACGGCCTGAGCGGAATCTGACCCAGAGACCGGTACTCGCAAGTCGACCAAATCGCCGCTTCTGCGGCGATTTTTCGTTGGGCTGAGAAGATCGTGCCTGAGGGTGATCAGATTCGGCTGCCAGCCAGCTTTTCAGAGAGTTTCGTGACGACGTCCTGCGCCTCGCGATCAGCCGGATAGATTTCCAGGTAGCGCTCCCAGGCCTTCAGGGCCATTTCGTCGCTTCCCTGTTCGCCAAGAATGGCGGCCAAGCCCGCAAGCGCGCCGAAATGGCGCGGTTCGATGGCGAGCACATGATTGATGTCGGCCATGGCCTTGCGATAATTGCCCAGCGTGTAATGCAAGGTGGCGCGCTGGTTCCATACGGCGACGTAATCCGGCTTCAGAACGATTGCCTGATCGAGGAAATCCATTGCGGCGGCATTGCGCTTCTCGTTGATGGCGCTATTTGCCCACTGCATGAGCAGATCGACGGTAGCGCTCCCGGAGGCATTCCAGTAGGAGATGATTTCGATGGCGATCTTGTTTGCGGCCTCCGGATCGCGTTCCCGCTTCAGCGCGGCGAGCAGGGTATCGGGGCCGCTGGCCGATTCGGTGTCGAGCGCATCGCCACGGGGCGAAGCTTCTTGCGCCACGGCTGAACTGAAAGCGGCCGGCAATGTCAGTGGCGATACCAGGCCGAGCCAGAGAGCGATGTTAACAACACGAAAATAGCGCATGCGGTTATGATAATCCGCCTGCGCTATGTTTCAAACTCAAATTATCGACATCTACGACCGGTCCGGATGCGGGCGCCATATCCATTGAGATCGGCGTTCGAGCCAGACGGCTGCGACCTGCAATCAGCCCTGACGAGCCTTGAAGCGCGGGTTCTGCTTGTTGATGATGTACATGCGGCCCTTGCGGCGAACCAGACGGTTATCGCGATGACGGGCCTTGAGCGCTTTCAGCGAATTCTTGATCTTCATTTTTCTGATCCGCAACGGTTGCCGGGGAACTTTGGATTCGCCCGCTATCTGAAACAATCAAAAAGCGCGCTGCAGGGCGCGCTCCTTTAGGGTTGGTGGCAAATACCCCGTCCTCCCCCACCATGTCAACCGGCAGAACCGGTTTTCCCGACCTGCAAGACGGAAATTCCTGCTTTTTTCAGCGGGCTTTCGATGTCAATTCCGTGACATGCCCCATCTTTCGACCGGGGCGCGACTCGGTCTTGCCGTAAAGGTGCACAAGGGTATTCCTGCGTGCGAGCCAATCAGGAAGGCGCAGGATGTCATCGCCGATCAGATTGGTCATCACGCAGTCGGAATGGCGGGCCGGATCGCCGAGCGGCAAGGATGCAATAGCCCGGATATGCTGTTCGAATTGCGAGATGACGCAGGCGGCCTCCGTCCAGTGGCCGGAATTGTGGACCCTCGGCGCGATCTCGTTGGCGACCAGACTGCCGTCCGGCAGAACGAAGAACTCAATTCCGACGACGCCGACATATGCGAGCGCATCAAGCAGCCGGGCCGCCGCCTCGCGGGCGGCATCGGCCGTTTCCGGGGTTATCCGCGCGGGCACCGTGGAGGTGTCGAGGATGCCGCTTCGATGAACATTCTCCGCCGGATCGTAGCAGGCGACCGTGCCATCCATGCCGCGAGCGGCGATAATGGAGATTTCGCGCTCGAACGGCACGAAGCTCTCCAGAATCAGGGGAACGCCGCCCAGCTCCTCGAAAGCGTGGGCCGGACTGTCGGCCGGTGAACGGAAGACGCGCTGACCCTTGCCGTCGTAACCGAGGCGGCGGGTCTTCAGAACGCCGCTTCCGCCGAAATCTGCAAGGGCGGCTTCCAGATCCTTCTGGTCGTCAACTGCGTGAAAGCGGGCCGTCGGGATACCGCACGCATTCAGAAAGCGCTTTTCCGCCAGCCTGTCCTGCGCGACTTCAAGCGCCTTTGGCGGCGGATAGACCGGGATATTGCGTGCCAGCATCTCCGCGGCTTCGACCGGCACATTTTCGAACTCGTAGGTCACCACGTCGCAGGCCGCGGCTAGCTCGGCGAGCGCTACTGGATCGCTATAGGAAGCTGTGATCTGGCTGTTTGCCAACTGTGCGGCAGGGCAATCGGCCTGCGGTTCGAGGACGACAGTGCGAAAGTTGAGCCGCGAGGCAGCGATTGCCAGCATGCGGCCGAGCTGGCCGCCGCCGATGATACCGATCGTCGTGACGCTCATGGTGTCTCATCCATGGGATATTCGGCAACCGATGTGCTCTGGCGCTCGCGCCAGTCATCCAGGCGATCCGCAAGGTCTTCGTCGGTAAGGGCGAGAACTGCGGCTGCCAACAATGCCGCGTTGACGGCGCCCGCCTTGCCGATCGCAAGCGTGCCGACAGGGATTCCGGCCGGCATCTGGACGATCGAAAGCAAGCTGTCCTGGCCGGACAGCGCGCGTGACTGAACCGGAACGCCGAAAACGGGGAGCGGCGTCATGGCCGCGGTCATGCCCGGCAGGTGCGCGGCCCCCCCGGCGCCGGCGATGATGATCTTGAAGCCTTCGTCGCGGGCGCCCTTGGCGAAGGCGACCAGCCGATCGGGCGTGCGATGAGCCGAAACAATGCGGGCTTCATAGCTGACGCCGAGTGCGTCCAGTGTGTCAGCGGCATTCTTCATGGTTTCCCAGTCGGACTGGCTACCCATGATGATGGCGACGGGAGGACGCTCTTCGGTCATCTTTCGTGCCTCTTCTCTCTCAGGCGATGATATCTGGAATGATATGGTCTTCGAGCTTGCTCATCCTGTCCTTGATGGCCAGCTTCTTTTTCTTCATGCGCTGAATGCGCAGCAAATCGCAACCCGTCTGAATCATCGCGTTGATTGCGACGTCGTAGTCTTCGTGCTCCTGACGCAACCTTGCCAGCGAAAGTCTTACGTCCGCCTGTTCCTGATCGGGCATGTTCCTGTCCCCATAGCCGCCTGCGCACATGTTCTTAGATGTGCCGATAATTCGCGCAAGCTCCTATCACCAAATACCGGTAACGGGAAGTTATCCCTCTTCCGGAAAATGCATTGTCGCACCCCTTCTTTCGCCTTCGACAAAACACATTGTTCATGTCACACTACTGTCGCAATGCCTGAAACTCCAGCGGTGGATGGCTGGAGGTAGGCAAAAGGAAGGACGCATCAAATGACCATACAGGCTCATCTTGAATCGCTCGAAAAGAAGCATGGCGCTCTTGAGGAGAAGCTCCATACTGCTCTTACCTCTCCCTCCATGGACGATCACCAGATCGCCGAACTCAAGCGGCTCAAGTTGCGTATCAAAGATCAGATCGAACGTCTGAAGTCGTCCACCCGACACTGATATCCAACGCCATGACTGCCGGATCGGCTAGGATAGCCTGATTAGGCAGGAGCAAAAAGGTTAAGTACCCAATTGCAGGACACGACCCCGGAAGCCAGAGCGGTTTTCGGGGTTTCTTTTTGCTGATGGAGGGCCGGGCCCGCCGCCGCCGGACGCAGAGTCAGGACCAGAACTGGTCGAGCCAGAGATTCATGGCGTTGAAGCCGCGCGCATTGACGGCATAGATACGCTTGGTGCCCTCGGGCGTGACCGTCACGAGATTGCAGTCGAGCAGGGCCTTCAGGTGCTGAGAGACAGCCGGCCGGCTGATGGGCAGGTCCTTGGCGAGATCATTGACGGTTGTCGGCGCGCGCCGCAGCGCCTCCAGCAGGTGGCGGCGGTGCGGGTCGGCAATCGCGGCAAAGGGATCCGTGTTCGACATGGCTCCAAAGTACGTCAATAGGCCTGTGCGGGCAAGCATCTATATGCACTGCAGCGAAGCAGCCGTCGGCCGATTTTCGCCCGCACGCGTTCTACAGGGGCAGTCCATCCCATATCAGTTTCAAGGCCGCGAGCAGCACCATGACATACATCAGGGGATAGAAAACCGCCGGCCTCAGTCGATGGACGATACGTGCGCCGATGAGAGTCGATACGAGCGCAACAGGAAGCAGCGACGCCGAGAGCACGAGATTGGTGCTGTCCAGTTCTCCGAGGGCGAAATAGGGGATCACCTTTATCGCGTTGAGAATGGCAAAGAAGCGCGTGCTCGTGCCTGTGTAGGTGCGAGGGTCGAGTTTCAGCGGCAGGACATAAATCTGGAAGGGCGGGCCACCGGCATGGGCGACGAAGCTCGCATATCCCGACAACGTACCCCAGATGGTGCCGGCCACGGGCCGCTCCGCTCCTGGCAAGTGATCCGTTCCGGCTTTCGGGCCGAAGGTATCCACAAAGTAACGGATGGCGAAGATCAGGGCGACGCCGCCGAGGATGAGGCGCATCGCGTCGGCCGAGACATAGGTTGATGTCGCCCAGCCAAGCGCGATGCCGATGACGGCCCCGGGCAGCAAGGCGAGCAGTGTTGCGCGGTTGTTGTATTTCCGCCATGCCCATAGCGCCACGGCATCCATGACGAGCAGGATGGGCAGGAAGATCGCGGCCGCCTGGAGCGGCGGGACGACCATCGCCATCATCGGCACACCGATCAGGGCAAGCGCACCACCAAGCCCCCCTTTGGACAGGCCGACGAGAGCAACGGCCGGGACAGCGGCGGCAAAAAACTGTATATCCGGCAGCATTTGTTTCGATTGATCCTTTTGTCAGACCGGTCTATCGGATTTACTCAAACAAAACGAGGGCGGATTTGGCGAAAATGCGAGCCTCCGCCGGAAACGGATAGATCGATGACCGGACCCGAAAACCGCTGCCGCCTTGTTCTGATCGTGCCCGACATATTGGATGCCGAGGAAAAGGCCCGCATCGTCGGCGATGCACTCAAGGGCGGCGACGTCGCATCGGTGATCGTTCCGCAATACGGTCTCGATGACGCCGCGTTCCAGAAACACGCCGAACTGGTGGTGCCGGTGATCCAGGAAGCGGGCGCCGCGGCGCTGGTGGCCGACAACAGTCGTGTCGCGGGTCGCGCCAAGGCCGACGGACTGCATGTGACCGGCGGCGTGACGGATCTTGCGGAGGCGATCGAAAAACACACGCCGAAGATGATCGTCGGCGGCGGCAATGCGAAGGACCGCCACCACGCACTGGAGATCGGCGAAGTCCAGCCGGACTACGTCTTCTTTGGCAAACTCGACGGCGATATCAAGCCGGAGCCGCATTCGAAGAATCTTGCGTTGGGAGAGTGGTGGTCTTCGATGATTGAGATACCCGCCATTGTCATGGGTGGAAGCGATCCAGGTTCGGCTCTCGCCGTAGCGGAGACGGGTGTGGAATTCGTGGCGCTCGGCAAGGCTGTCTTTGCCGATCCGGCCATGGCAGCAACCGTGATCGCCCAAGTTAATGCGGAGCTTGACGAAAAAGCGCCACGGTTTGAAGATTGAACCACACCATGCGGTTCTCTCGGCACTTTCTTTCTTTTCTCCTGACGGCGACCTCGATCACGAGCGCTGCCGGGCTCGCGTCGCCTGTTTCGGCGCAGCAGGCAGAGGAGGTGGTGACACGACCGGCTCCCGCCGACGCCGGCACGCTGGATCGTGGCGATCGCCCGATTCCCGATGGCGAAAAGCCGGGTGGCGGCGCGCAACCCTCCCGGGGCATCACGCTTTTCGAACGCATGGGCGCGCCCTTGCCGGATTTGCCGCCGGAACGCGAATACAAGGGCCCCACGGACGAAGCCTATGGCGCCTTTCAGCGCGGGCTTTTCCTGACGGCGATCGACAAGGCACTGCCGCGCGCCAAGCTCGGCGATCCCGCGGCGCAGACATTGATTGCCGAAATGACGGCGCGTGGCCTGGGGGTCAAGCGGGATACGAAGGCGGCTGCCTTCTGGTACGGGCAGGCGGCAGCTGGCGGCGATCCGGCGGCGATGTTCAAATATGCGCTGCTGCTGACGGAAGGCCGCGATGTCGAGCGCGACAAGGCCAAGGCCGACGAATATATGCGCAAGGCCGCCGAGGGCGGCAATGGCTCGGCGCAGTTCAACTGGGCGCAGACTCTCGTCGCCGACAACCCTGGCGAGAAAGGCCTGAAGCTCGCGCTTCCCTATTACGAAAAGTCCGCCGCGCAGGGCATCGCGGATGCGCAATATGCGGTGGCGCAGATCTATAACGCTCTAGCGGACCTTCCCGAAGACAAGAAATCGAAGGCGCGATACTGGCTGGAGCGCGCAGCCAAGACCGGTTTCGATACCGCCCAGCTCGACATCGGAATCTGGATGGTCAACGGAATTGCGGGAGAACGCGACTACGATCAGGGTTTCCGCTGGCTCAAGATTGCAGCCAATCGCGGCAATGTCGTAGCGCAAAACCGCCTCTCGCATCTCTATATCAATGCGCTTGGAACCCGGCCAGATCCGATCGAGGCGGCGAAATGGTATGTTCTCTCCCGCCGGGCCGGGCTGAAGGATCCCGCGCTTGAGGATTTCTATCTCGGATTGACCGACGAGCAGCAGAAAAAGGCCATTGAGGCAGCCAACAGGTTCCGGAGAAGTTGATCTCCTGCCTGAAAGGCCAGCCGCCGAAGCGACGGCTGGCAAAGGACATGACTGCCCCGCTCACTTCATCGTGTAGATATCGATCGGGAAATATTTCGCGTTGATCTTCTGGTAGGTGCCGTCGGCGCGGATTTCGTCGAGCGCCTTGTTGAGCTTTTCCCGCAGGTCGTTGTCTTCCTGCCGTACCGCGATACCGACACCGTCACCGACATATTTCGGATCAGTGATCGGTTTTCCGACCAGCTCACAGCACTTACCATCGTCGGTCTTGGTCACCCATTCGAGCAGCGGCAACAGATCGCCGACCTCGAGATCCAGGCGGCCATTGGCCATGTCCAGGCTGACCTCGTCCTGGGTCGGATAGACCTTGAGCACGGCATCCGGATAGACGGCGGCGACATAATCCGCCTGCGTGGTGCCTGCCTGGGCGCCGATAACTTTGCCCTTCAGGGCCTCGTTGGTGAACTCGGCTATTTTCGAACCCTTCGGCGCGATATGCGTCATGGCCGCCAGATAGTAGGGATTGGTGAAGGACACCTTTGTCTTGCGCTCTTCGGTGATGAACATCGAGGCGACGATCATGTCGTATTTCTTGGCGAGCAGGCCGGGAATAATTCCGTCCCAATCCTGTGCCACGACATCGCATTCGACTTTCATTCGTTCGCACAGAACTTGGCCGATCTCAACGTCGAAACCGCCGATCTTGCCGTCCGAGTCAGTATAGTTGAAGGGAGGATAGGCCCCTTCCGTGCCGATCCGAAGCTTCTCGGCAGCACTGGCCGAGAATGCGGCAAGGCCCGCGACGGTCGCGAGAGCGATCGCTAGAGTTCTGTTCGTCATGTTTTTGTTCCCCTTTTGCACCTTGAGCGGTTGCTTCGCGAATTATTATGCAGCGCAATTGCATAAACGAAATCGATAGGCTTGATAGTCGATATCGATCTTATTTATGTTGCCGCTATTGCCGGTCCGGCGATCCAGTTTTCCCGCAAGGCCAGTTTCCATCGGTCAGTGTCATGTCCAGCAACCGTCTTGAGCGCTTCGCCTATCACCTTGATTGGAACCTGCTGCGAACATTCGTGGTCGTGGTGGAGGAGGGCAGCATTACCGCTGCCGCCAACCAGTTGTTGTTGCAGCAGCCTGCCGTCAGCATGGCGTTGAAGCGGCTGGAACTGACTGTCGGCCACCGACTCATCGATCGCCGTCCGGGGCGCTTCCAGTTGACCCAGGCCGGCGAGCGACTGCATCGCCAGTGCCTGGAGGTTTTCGGGGCGGTGGTGAGGCTGCCCAATGCGCTGGAGACGGCCGGTGAGGATATCTCCGGGCATGTCAGCATTCATACGGTCAGTCATGTCCACAGCCAGGCCTGGGACGAAAAGCTGGTCAGCTTCTTCCGGCGACATCCCAAGGTCACGTTATCCGTGGCCGTGGAAACCACTGCTGATGTCATCAGCTCCGTCGAGCGCAATATCGCCACCATCGGATTGTGCGACGGCATCATTCCCGACGGATTGAACAAGGCGCTTTTCAAGCGCGAACGCTATGCGCTCTATTGCGGGCGCGGTCATCGGCTGTTCGGGGTGAGTGGCGCGACGCTCAACGATCTCCGCGGAGATCCGTACGTGGCCTTCACCGCCGATGTGCTCGGCGGCCAGCACATGAACGCGGTCACAGCCGTGCGGGCGCTTGGCTCCTTCGGTCAGCAGGTGCGAGCCGTCTCGAGCCACGTCGAGGAGGTTATCCGCCTGATCGCGGCCAATATCGGCATCGGCATGCTTCCGGACCATCTGGCCGGTCCCTGGGTAACCGACGGGGAGCTGTGGCAATTGCCACCCTATGATGTGCTGCCAACCTGCGACGTGTTTCGAATTACCAGCCCCAATTCCATCCTCAATCCCGCCGAGCAGGCCTTTCTCGCCCATGTCGCCGACACACCGGTACTTGATCATTCGGCAGGCGGGCCCTAACCCTGCCTGCAGGCGTGGGAGATGCGCTGCCGGCCACCTTGTGCTCTCTGGCCTGGATCAATAGCCTGCCGATGGACGTGCATGGAAAGCATTTCCGGCGCATTGCCGCTCTTGCGGGGCCGGGAGAGAACGGAACTGGTCACGATGGAAAATATCGAACTCTACCAGCGATTGGGACTGGCGATTGCAATCGGCGCGGCAGTCGGTGTCGAGCGGCACTGGCGCGAGAAGGATGAGCCGGAAGGCGCGCGCACGGCTGGTATCCGCACTTTCACGATGATCGGAATGACGGGCGGTGTCGCCGGATTGATCGAACAGAACATCTCGGGTTCCACTGCCTATTCCGGCATCGTGCTAACCGGTTTTCTCGTGGCGCTTGCTCTGGTCGTGGCCATTTTCGAACTGCGCGAGGCGATCGCGCAACAGTCATTCAGCGTTACCTCGGTGGTGGCCGCCATGCTCACCTTTGGTCTCGGCGCGCTCGCAATGCTTGGCGACATGACGTTTGCGTCCGCCGCAGGCGCCTCACTCGTCGCCATCCTGGTCAGCCGCGAGTTCCTTCACAAGGCAATTCAGCGGCTGCAGTGGGTGGAGTTGCGATCAGCGGTGATCCTGCTTGCCATGACCTTCGTTCTCCTGCCGATCATTCCGTCGGAACCTTTTGGGCCCTTCGGCGGGGTGGCGCCAAGGAGCATCGTCGTGCTCGCCATCATTCTGGCGTCGATTTCCTTTACGGGCTATGTGGCGGTACGTATGCTCGGCCCTTCGCGCGGCGATTTCCTGGCGGGCGCGATCGGCGGCCTCATTTCCTCGACCGGCACGACGGTAGCATTCGCGAAGCGGGCCAAGGACGGCGAGGCGTCGCGCTCGCTGGCCGCAGGTGCGGTTGCGGCGGGCGCGGTTTCGCTCCTGAGAACCGCCGTTCTGATTGCTACACTCGCAGCGTCCCTGCTGCCGTCGCTTGCGATGCCATTCCTTGTCGCTGCGGGTATCATGATGTTCTATGCCCTCGTACTCGCCTATCGGGACGAACCGCATGAGGGACAGCGCGCACCGCAAAACCCCTTCGAGCTTTCCGCCGTCGCCAAGATGGCGTTTCTGCTGGTGCTTGTGGCGTTTCTTGCGCGCGCGGCCACGCAATATTTCGGCGGCGGCGGGTTGCTCGTGGCTTCGGCCTTGTCGGCGCTTGCCGATGTCGACGCCGCGACCGTGACCGTCGCCAGCATGCTGTCCTCCATCACTCCCGACCTTGCCGTCCAGGCGATCGGCGTCGCGGTGATCTCCAATATGGTGGCCAAGGCTGTTTATGCATCCATCCTCGGCGTTTCGGGATTCAGCGTGCATGTGTGGCTCGCCTCGTTCCTGTCGGTGATGGCCGGATTGTCGATCCATATCGTCTCCAACGGCCTCTGAGCGCGGTCGGCCTGGGTCCGCAACTCGGCATGCCCCTTGAATTCAGGCGATTTTTGTGGTCTTGAACCCGCCAATCAATCCTCGCGATCCGCATAGTGCCGTTCCGCTCGCCGTAATCCGGGCGCTTCGCCGTAATTTCAAGGAAACAGCCATATGGCCCGTTCTGCTCTCCTAAATGTCATGGTCCAGGCCGCGCTGAAGGCCGGGAAGTCGTTGTCGCGGGATTTCGGCGAGGTCCAGAACCTGCAGGTTTCGGTAAAGGGACCCGGCGATTTCGTATCGCAGGCGGACTTCAAGGCGGAAAAGATCGTCAGGGAAGAACTCCTGAAGGCGCGCCCGACCTATGGTTTCGTCGGCGAGGAAACCGAGGAGCTCACGGGCACCGACGGAGCCCATCGCTGGATCGTCGATCCGCTGGACGGCACCACCAATTTCCTGCACGGGATTCCGCAGTTCGCCGTCTCCATCGCCCTGGAGCGCAGCGGTGAAATCGTTGCCGGCGTCATCTTCAATCCGGCGACAGACGAACTCTTCACCGCCGAGCGCGGCGGCGGCGCCTTCCTCAACGATCGGCGAATCCGGGTTGCCGCGCGCAAGGCGCTTTCCGATTGTGTGATTGCTTGCGGTATTCCCCATCTTGGCAAGAAGAACCATGGCAAGTTTCTCGTCGAACTGCGGCACGTCATGGGCGAAGTCGCGGGTGTCCGGCGCATGGGAGCGGCCTCGCTGGATCTCGCCTACGTTGCGGCGGGCCGGTTCGACGGTTATTGGGAGACGGATCTCAATTCCTGGGACATGGCGGCGGGGTTGATCCTCATCCGCGAGGCTGGCGGTTTTGCCAGCGATGCGAGCGGCGGAACGGACATACTTTCCTCCGGCGGGGTCGTTGCCGGAAACGAGTATATCCAGAAGGCCCTGGTCGAAGTCATCGCCCGGCCGTTGCCGAAAGCCTGAGCGCTATCCACCGCCGTGTCGTCCGGCCGGCGGCTTTCCCCTTCAATTCGTCGTAATTTTCCACTAGCCTCCGGCAGCGAGATTCCGGAAGGTTGAGGACGACATGGCGAAGGTGAAGCTGGCGGATTTGGAAGCGGACGAGGCCGGCACGGGGGAGTACGGCCACAAGCTGTCGAGCCCCATGCCCTTCTTCACAACGATGCTGATCTTTCTGATCATCGTCGGTTTCATCACCGCCATCCTCTACCGGCAGGCCCATGCGGCCTTCATCACCAATCCAGGCCTGAACGGCCTCATTCTCGGCGTACTCGCCATCGGCATCATCCTGGTTTTCAACCATGTGCTGGCGCTGAGGCCGGAGGTGCGCTGGTTCAATTCCTTCCGCGCTGCCGGGGATGCCGGCAAGGTCGGACGGAATCCGCGCCTGCTTGCGCCGATGCGCTCGCTCATCGGCAGGCGGCGCGAAGTGGCAATTTCCACCACGGCGCTGCGCTCGATACTCGATTCCATTGCGACCCGGCTCGACGAGTCGCGCGATACGTCCCGCTATCTTATCGGTCTTCTCGTCTTTCTCGGGCTGCTCGGGACGTTTTGGGGCCTGCTTGGAACTATCGGATCGATCAGCTCGGTGATCCAGTCGCTCGATCCCGCCTCCGGTGACAGCAACGACGTTCTCCAGGCGCTGAAGAACGGCTTGTCCGGTCCGCTGAGCGGCATGGGAACCGCCTTTTCGTCCTCGCTTCTCGGTCTTTCCGGATCGTTGATCCTCGGCTTTCTCGACCTGCAGGCAGGGCGGGCCCAGAACCGCTTCTATACAGAACTGGAAAACTGGCTTTCCTCTGTCACCGATGTCGGGTCCGACATGATCGCGCCGGGCGAACCCTCGGCAGTGACCTCCGACGACCTGAAGCGGCTGGTCGCGCAATTGCACAAGCTGACCACCCAACAGGCGGGCGCCAACAGCGACCGATCCGTCGCCGCCGTCGCCGGCCTGGCGGAAGGCATCCAGGGATTGGTAAAGAACATGCGTAATGAGCAGCAGATGCTCCGCGACTGGATCGAGGCGCAGCAGGAAGATGCCCGCGCCATGCGCAAGACGCTCGACCGCCTGAACGACAAGCTCAGCGGGGGAAAATAGCCCATGGCCCTTGCGCGCAACCGACGCCGCGAAAGAGGCGTGGACTATTGGCCGGGCTTCGTGGACGCGCTCTCCACGCTGCTTCTCGCGATCATGTTCCTGCTGACCGTCTTCGTTCTGGCACAGTTCATTCTCAGCCGGGAGATATCCGGCAAGGACGAAGTGCTCAATCGCCTGAACAGCCAGATCGCCGAACTGACGCAGTTGCTCGCGCTGGAAAAGAGCGGCAAGCAGGATCTCGAGGACACCCTGGCAAGCTTGCAGTCGTCTCTTGCGACCTCCGAAAGCGAGCGCAGCCGGTTGCAGCAGCTTCTGGCATCGGGGGCCGGATCGGTCGAGGCAGCGAACAGCAAGATCGGAACACTCACGGAAAAACTCAATGAGGAACAGCAGGTCAGCGCCCGGGCGATGAGCCAGATCGAACTCCTGAACCAACAGATTGCAGCGTTGCGGGCGCAGATTGCCGCTGTCGAAGAGGCGCTCCAGGCCTCCGAAGCGAAGGATCAGTCGTCGCAAACCAAGATCGCCGATCTGGGACGCCGGCTCAATGTGGCGCTGGCCCAACGGGTGCAGGAGCTCAATCGCTATCGCTCCGATTTCTTCGGCCGGTTGCGGGAGATCCTCTCCGATCGCGAGAATATCCGCATTGTGGGCGACCGCTTCGTATTCCAGTCGGAAGTGCTTTTCCCGTCGGGCGGCAGCGAACTTAACCCCGAGGGCCGGGTCGAGATGACCAAGCTTGCCACTGCTCTTCTTGATCTTGCCAAGGAGATTCCCGCAGAGATCAATTGGGTGCTGCGCGTCGATGGGCACACTGACAACGTCCAGTTGGCCGGAACGGGCAAATATGCCGACAACTGGGAACTCTCGGCGGCGCGTGCGATATCGGTCGTAAAGTTCCTGATTTCACAAGGCGTGCCTTCGAACCGGCTCGTGGCCGCCGGCTTTGGCGAGTACCAGCCAATTGCCGAGGGTGACAGCGTCGAAGCCAGGTCGCAAAACCGTCGCATTGAACTCAAGCTCACAGAACGGTGAACATCTCCCCACTCCGGACGCACAGGGTTGTGTTGTCCCTTACGTGCTCGTAAAGGTAAGGCGGGTGTGGAGGGGGGAGTGATGGATTACGATGTTCTGGTGGTCGGGGCCGGTTTGTCCGGGCTTGCGGCGGCGACGGAAGCAGCGGATCGCGGCCTCAAGGTGTGCGTCCTCGACCAGGAGGGCGAACAGAATCTTGGTGGGCAGGCGTATTGGTCGCTCGGCGGCCTTTTCTTCATCAACAGCCCGGAACAGCGGCGCATGCGGATTTCCGACAGTTACGAACTCGCTCGGCAGGACTGGTTCGGCTCTGCCGGGTTCGACAGGAACGAGGATTACTGGCCACGCCAGTGGGCCGAGGCGTATCTTGAATTTGCCGCCTCGGAGAAGCGGGAGTGGCTGCACAGGCAGGGCGTGCGCTGGTTTCCCGTGGTCGGATGGGCCGAGCGGGGCGGTGCGCTTGCCAATGGGCACGGCAATTCCGTGCCGCGTTTTCACATCACCTGGGGCACGGGTCCGGCGGTGCTGGCGCCGTTCATCCGCCGTGCACGGGCAGCGGAGGAGACAGGCGGGATCGTTTTCCGCTTTCGTCATCAAGTCGGCCGCCTGGTTCTTACGAACGGAGCCGTGACCGGCGCTCAGGGTGTCGTGCTCAAGGAGGATGCTGCCGTGCGGGGCGGAGCGAGCAGCCGCATACCTGTCGGCGAGTTCGAGATATCGGCGCGCGCCGTGATTGTTTCCTCGGGCGGACTCGGCGGAAACCATGACCTGGTGCGCAAGAACTGGCCGGTGGAGCGGCTTGGGCCTCCGCCGAAATCCATGATTTCCGGCGTGCCCGCTTACGTCGATGGCCGCATGCTGGCGATCGCCCAGAGCGCCGGCGGCGAGGTGATCAACAGCGACCGGATGTGGCACTATACGGAAGGCCTGAGAAACTACGACCCGATCTGGCCGAATCATGGGATCCGGATTCTGCCCGGACCGTCCTCGTTCTGGTGCGATGCCGAGGGGAACCGTTTCGATTCGCCGGCAATGCCTGGCTTCGACACGCTGGCGACGCTTAAGGCGATCCGCGCGCGGGGTCATGAATACAGCTGGTTCATCCTCAACAAGGCGATCATCAAGAAGGAGTTCGCGCTTTCGGGTTCGGAACAGAATCCCGACCTGACGGGAAAGGATATCCGCTTGCTCCTGAAGCGCATTGGCCGCAATCCGCCCGGTCCCGTTCAGTCCTTCATGAACAAGGGAGAGGACTTCGTGGTCCGCGATACGATCGAGGATCTGGTCGCCGGCATGAATGAGATCAGCGGCGAGTACAGGCTCGGTGTCCGCTATATCCGCGACCAGATAGAAGCACGCGACCGGGAATTGGAGAACAACTTCGGAAAGGACACCCAGGTGACCGCCATCCGTAGCGCACGCGCCTATCTCGGCGACCGTCTGATGCGGACCGCCCGACCGCACCGCCTCCTCGACCCGAAGGCCGGGCCGCTGATCGGGGTGAGGCTTCACATCCTCACACGCAAGACGCTGGGTGGCCTGCATACCGATCTTTCTGCACGTGTCCTCGGCAGCAAGAACAAGCCGGTCCCGGGCCTCTACGCGGCTGGCGAGGCAGCCGGTTTCGGAGGCGGGGGAATGCATGGCTACAACGCGCTCGAAGGCACGTTTCTTGGCGGTTGTCTGTTCTCGGGCCGGGTTGCTGGGCGAGCCGTCGGGCAATAAGCCCAACGCCTACCGGATCTTTCCTACTTCGCGGCCGCGCTGAACTCGCGCGCGCCGCTTTCGAATTGCAGCCGCGCCAGCTTGGCGTAGAGACCTCCCTCCTGGATCAGGCTCTGATGCGTGCCTACCTCGGCAATACGGCCTTCGTCCAGAACCAGGATACGATCGGCCTTGAGCACGGTCGCAAGCCTGTGCGCGATGACGACAGTGGTGCGGTCCTTCATCAGTCGATCGAGCGCCTTCTGTACCAGGGTTTCGCTTTCGGCATCGAGCGCCGATGTCGCTTCATCGAGAAGCAGGACCGGCGCGTTCTTCAACAGCGCGCGGGCAATGGCGATCCGCTGACGCTGGCCACCGGAAAGGGTGATCCCGCGCTCGCCCACGGGCGTGTCGAAGCCCTTTTCAAGCCGGTCGATGAATTCCCGGGCCTGGGCAGCCTCGGCGGCGGCGATCACATCCTCCCGGGTCGCGCCGGGGGAGCCGAAGGCAATGTTGTCGTGAATGGAGGAGGCGAAGATCGTCACGTCCTGCGGCACGATGGCGATGCGTGAGCGAAGCGCTTGCGGGGTGACTTCGCGGACATCGATGCCGTCGAGCCTGACAGCGCCGGTTACCGGATCATAGAATCGCAGAATCAAGGAAAAGACGGTGCTCTTTCCAGCGCCCGACGGGCCGACGATGGCCACCGTCTCGCCAGGCTCGACGTTGAACGTGAGACCCTTCAGCGCCGATTTGTTGGCATGCGACGGATAGGCGAAATGCACGTCGGCGAATTCGACGCGGCCGAGGGCGGGGTCGGGAAGGCTCTTCGGATTGCGCGGAACGGAGATCGCCGGCACTTCATGGAGGAGTTCCATCAGCCGCTCGGCAGCGCCGCCTGCCTGGGCGAGTTCGCCCCAGACTTCGGACAGGGCGCCGAGTGAGCCAGCGGCTATCAGCGAATAGAGCAGGAACTGGCCGAGTGTGCCGGCAGTCAGGGTACCGGCCAGAACACTTTGCGCGCCATACCAGAGAACGGCGACGACACTGCCGAATACGAGTGTGATGGCAAAGCCGGTCAGGAATGCGCGGGATCTGATCGCCGTGCGGGCGGCATCATAGGCTTCCTCCACGGCTGCACTGTAGCGGGCCGATGCCACGGCCTCTCCGTTGAATGCCTGGACGGTGCGGGTAGCGCCAATGGTCTCGCTTGCGTAAGCGGTGGCGGCAGCCAGCGTATCCTGGGCGGCACGCGAGCGTTTTCGCACCGAGCGCCCGAAACCGACGAGCGGGAAGACGATGATGGGGATCGCCGCCAACACCAGAACGGAAAGACGCGGGCTGGTATAGATCATCATGCCCATGGCGCCGAGACAGAGGATCGTATTGCGCAGCGCAAGCGAAGCCGTGGCGCCAACCGCCGACTTGATCTGGGTCGTGTCGGCCGTCAAACGGGAAACGATCTCGCCGGACTGGTTGACGTCGAAAAAGGAAGGCGACAGCGTCGTCACATGGGCAAAGACGGCCTCGCGCAGGTCGGAGACAACGCGCTCGCCGATGGTAATCACATAATAATACCGCATGGCGCTCGCCACCGCGAGCATCACGGCCATGAGTATCATCATGGCGAAGTAGTTGTTGATGAAGCCGCTGTCGGCGGCGCTGAAGCCGTGGTCGACCATGCGACGGATGGCGAGAGGCAGGGCCAGCGTCGTCGCGGCGGCAAGCGCCAGGAAAAACAATGCGGCAGCGACCATTGTCCGATAACGCATCAGGTAGGGAAGAAGCCGGGCAAGCGGTTTCAACGACCGGCGTTTCCTCTGTTCGTTCTCTACTACTTCGGACACTTCGCTCTTCTCCCGTCCAGCCCCGGTGCTTGCGCGTCTGGGCTCTTGTTATCTTTGTGCCCTTCATGTATAGGCACCGCATCGAATTGGGAAGCCGTGGTCTGATCGGACTTACGCTCCATTTATTAAATGGGTTCCGATGACGCAATTGCGGCATGTGGACCCTCCGGCACAGCAGGAAGATTGTTATGAAGGCTGACATCCATCCCGAATACCACATGATCAAGGTGGTCATGACCGATGGCACCGAATATGAAACCCGTTCTACCTGGGGTTCGGAAGGCGCTGTCATGAACCTTGAAATCGATCCGAAGTCCCATCCGGCATGGACGGGCGGCAACCAGCAGCTCATGGACCGCGGCGGTCGCCTCTCGAAGTTCAACAAGCGTTTCGGCGGCCTCGGCCTCTAATTGCTCCGGCATTCTTCGCCATCTCAGAAGGCCCGGCTTGTCCGGGCTTTTTTGCGTTGCGCGTGCGGGCAAAGAAAAACCCGGCTATGCCTTTGGCACAACCGGGTTATGAATTCACGCTGCGCTGGTTGCCGTCAATTGCCGCTGAAGGCGGTGCGAAGCAGATTTAACTGCGCCTGGACGCTGTTTTCGTTGTCCGGAACGATCGCAGCTTCGGCTGGGCGGTAGATTTCGCGGTCGAGCAGGGCAACGCGGTTCTGCAGGCGCAGCGACCGCTCGACGAGGTCACGGAAAGCTTCGGGGAGATCGTTCCAGCCCGGTGCCGTCCGGTCGACGTTAAAGCCATCGAGGCGCACCTTACTCTTTTCCGAGAGGACCTGATCGCGGCTCATCTCACCATTGTTGACCGCGCGCTGCAGGAGAAGCCAGGAAGCCATCTGCATCAGGCGAGTGGTCAGCCGCATGGATTCGGCGGCATAGAGTACCGACGCCATGCGGGGGAGAACCTTGGCCGCCGCGCGGCCCGATCCGTCCAGATAGGCTGCCGTTTCCTCGACAAGGCCCATGCCTTCGGCATAAATCGCCTTGAACTGGTTCGATGCAGCGGCGCGGCCTGCAAAGCTGATCGTGTTCAATCCGAGTTCCGACATCGACTTACCCCTGTATTACGCGTGACTCGTTGAGGCTGCGGCCTGCGAATTCACTTTTTCGCCAGCCGGCTCTTATGTCCTTAGGATTATATCAATACCCCAATCGCGCAAGCCGAATCTTAAAGAAGGGTTAATTCCCACAGTTTTGCGGAGAGAATACGGCAAGACAAAAAAAGAGCCGCGAAAGCGGCTCTCAAGGTAAAACAGGGAGAAAAATCAGAGCTATTCGCCGAGAGGAGAAATTGCCTGAATCCAGAAGCTCCGGATGTGGAAACTATAGCGAAAATGGCTTAATGGATGGTTAATGCCAGCCGGCAAATCCGTCTCTATTTGCAGCGCCATAGAATATCCGCGCGCGAGGAAAGGTTATACTTTGGTGCGGAAAAGGCCTTCAGCCGCTTGCTTGCCGGCCTGTTTGCGCTTCCGCTCCGCGTCAAGCCGGGCAATCTCCGTCTCCAGAAGCCCGATTCTGGCGGTGAGTTCCTCTGCGGAGAGCGTCGAGAGGTCGCAGCCGATCTCGTGTGCGACAGGTTTCCTCGGGCGTTCGTCGTTGTCGATGCTCATGGCTTGTCCTCCTGTGGTTTTTCGTCCGGTTCATCCTGCGGGGGCAGGGGTGCTGCGCGCGGGTCGAGGCTCAGGCCCTCGGGCGTGCCCATAGGCGATGTGCCGACCGGAATGGACGGCACATGCTCGCGCTCGGCAGCCGGGATCGCTGCGCGTTGCTGGCTGCGATAGATCGCGTAGGCTGTCAGGAGGCCGTGGGCGATGGCGGTGACGGCGAAGAGGGCATAGGGGCCCAGAAGCGTCATTACCGGGCCGCCAAGCGTCGGGCCAATGATCGTGCCTATGCCAAAGAGCAGCAAGAGCCCGCCGGAAACCTTCACGAAATCGTCGGCGCTCGCATAGTCGTTGGCATGAGCCACAGCGATCGGATAGAGCGCATTGGCCGCTGCACCATAGAGTGCCACGAAACCGATCAGGAGATAGGCGTCGTGCGGCTGCAGGGCCACGAGAAGGACCGCTGCCAGCGCGGCGACCGCCGAAAGCGTCGCCAGCACGTAGCGGCGGTCAACGGTGTCCGACAGTTTTCCTGCGGGAAACTGCGCCAACGCTCCGACGAAGATGGTAATGCTCATCATCACGGCGATGGTTGCGGACGAGAGGCCAGCCTTGGCGCCGAATACCGCACCGAGCGTACCATAAGCGCCGTTTGCGATGCCGATCAGCAGGATGCCGATGAAGGAGACCGGCGAATTCCGGTAGAGGCTGGGCAGATCGAGACTGACCGACGTCAGCGGCTGGGGCGAGGCCGCCGTCGACAGTGTGGTCGGAAGCATGGCCAGGCAATAGAATATCCCGCTGATCATGAACAGGATCGTCGTCGAGACATCGCCGAACGGAACGAGCATCTGGCCGCCGACAACACCGATCAGCGTAATCGAAATGTAGAAGGAGAAGATCGTACCGCGGCTCTCATTTGTCGCGCGCTCGTTCAGCCAGCTCTCGATGATCATCGAGGTGCCGGCGATGCAGAAGCCGGTTACGGCGCGCAGGGCGACCCACCAATACTGGTCGACCAGAATGCCGGTCATCAGCGCGATGATGGCGATCAACGAGATGAAGCTTGAGAAGGCCCGGACATGTCCGACGCGCATCACCACTTTCGGCGCGAAAAAGCAGCCGAGGACGAATCCGGCCGCCCAGGACGTACCGAGAAGGCCGAGTACTTCGTTGGAATAGCCCTCCGAGGAGCCGCGCATCGGCAAAAGCAGGCCGTGAAGGCCGTTGCCGAGGAAGAGGAACAAGGTGCCCATAAGCAGGGCGAGAACTGGCAACAGGTTTCGGCTCATGGCTTCGATATCACGGGTGTTTGCTGAAAATTGCAAGAGAGGGGCGACTGAAACGTCGCAGTTTGCTCGGTGACTGCGCTGGTGAGTGAATATGACTGCCGCCTTGCGGGAAACTCTTCTGACGGGCAAAAGTGTCTGCGATGTGACACTGGACAGATTCGGCCCGGGGGAAATGTATGACCAAAGCAATCGCCGCCTTTCTGATCCTCGCGATGGTCATACAACTGATCAAGCCGCTCGGTATTCCCGGTTTTCGCAAGCGCGGCGATTTCTGGAAGCTCGCGGTTCTCGCCTTCGTCATTTGGTCGATAACGCTGCTGATCAGGCCCTAGGGGGCGATGGCTTCCAGACAGGGCAACAAAAAAAACCCGCCGTTTTCACGGCGGGGTGTCTCAATCAGCCCTGGAGTGCCTTGTCAGGCGGCCTTTTCGATGTCCCTAGTCCAACTGCCCTTGGCGGCGAGGCTGTTCATCTTGACGCGATGGGCAAAGGCGCGCTGGGCGGCTGCGACATTCTCTGACTTGCCGCCCCAGCCTTCAGGATTGCATCAGGCCTTGTTCACGCTTGCGGCGTAGATCTGATCGATCGTTTCGGCCAGGCTCGCGTTGAACTCAGCGTCGCTCATCGAGACGCGCAGCTTTTCCGTGAGCGCGCGCGAGAAGCTCGCGATCATGCCGTGGTTATGGCTGAGCTTTTCGCAGGCGTCAGCGGTGGTGTAGCCGCCGGAAAGGGCGACGACGCGGACGACCGACTTGTGGGCGACCAGAGGCGCGTAGAAATCGGCGACCGTCGGGATGGTCAATTTCAGCATGACGGCTTCGCCTGCCGGAAGCTTGTCGAGCTGCGCGGCGATCTCGTCGCGAAGAATGGCTTCAGCCTCAACCTTCGTCGGGCTCTTGATGGAGACTTCGGGCTCGACGATCGGGACGAGGCCCTGGCCGATGATCTGGCGCGCCACCTCGAACTGCTGCTTGACGACGGCGGCGATCCCGGCCTTGTCGGCGTGAGCGATCACCGAGCGCATCTTGGTGCCGAACATTCCCTTTTCGCGACCGCGGATCAGGAGAGCATCCAGATCGGGCATCGCCTTCATGAGCTGAACGCCGTTCTGTTCGGCTTCGAGGCCCTTGTCGACCTTGAGGAAGGGCACGACGCCGCGCTTTTCCCAGAGATAGGACGGGACAGCCTGACCCTCGACATCGCCGTCCATGGTCCGTTCGAACAGGATGGCGCCGATGATCTTGTCGCTGGTAAAGGCGGGCGCGGTCATGATGCGGACGCGCATGGCGTGCATCAGGCGGAACATCTCGGCATCCCCCTGGTATTCAGACTCGGAAATACCGTAAAGGCTCAACGCTTTGGGTGTTGAACCACCGCTCTGATCCAGCGCCGCAATGAAACCGGGCGCCGAGCTGATCTTGTCCAACATCTTCGCGTCCACCATGTCGTACTCCTATCCCTAAAAACGGCGCGATACGCGCTCACCTGTGTTCGTTGACGTCACGATCAATCGGCTACGCCGAATTGATCAATCCCCGGATGTAGATGAGGCGGATATCAGATGTTTTGCGACAGGAAAATGGCGGCCTAAAATGTTGAAACGATTGAAATCGATTTAATCGTTTGAAAGTCTTGGAAATATCCGCTGATGCTTAACGATGGCGGGTCCCCTGAGCCCGCCATCGTCACAAATCACTTCTCGGCAATCAGTACGGCCACGCCCGGCAGTTCCTTGCCTTCCATCCATTCCAGGAAGGCCCCACCGGCGGTCGAGACATAGGTGAAATCGTCGGCGACGCCGGCATGGTTGAGCGCCGAGACGGTATCGCCGCCGCCGGCGACCGATACCAGCTTGCCGTCGCGGGTGCAGGCCGCTGCATGTTCGGCGGCAGCCACTGTCGCGGCGTCGAACGGAGCGATTTCGAATGCGCCGAGCGGGCCGTTCCAGACCAGCGTTTGGGCCTTGGAGATCCAGCCGTTGATCGCTTCCACCGACTTCGGGCCGACATCGAGCACCATGGCATCGGCCGGGATGACGTCGATAGCGACCGTTTCGTTGGCTGCACCCGCCTTGAATTCGCGGGCGACGACGCCGTCGACCGGCAGTACGATGGCGCAGCCGGCAGCATCGGAATTGGTCATGATCTGCCTGGCAGTTTCAGCAAGGTCATGTTCGCAGAGCGACTTGCCGACATTGATGCCTTTGGCCGCCAGGAACGTATTGGCCATGCCGCCGCCGATCACCAGTGCGTCGACCTTCTTCACGAGGTTGGACAGGAGGTCGATTTTGGTCGAGACCTTGGCGCCGCCGACGATGGCGACGACCGGGCGGGCTGGCTTGCCGAGGCCCTTCTCCAGTGCTTCCAGCTCGGCCTGCATGGTACGGCCGGCATAGGCAGGCATGTGGTGGGCGAGGCCCTCGGTCGAGGCGTGCGCGCGGTGGGCGGCGGAGAAAGCGTCGTTGACGAAGATGTCACCATTCTTCGCCAGTTCGGCAACGAAGCCGGCCTCGTTCTTTTCCTCGCCCTTGTGGAAGCGAGTGTTTTCAAGCAGCAGGATGTCGCCATTGTTCATCTTGGCAATTGCATCCGTGGCCGGTGCGCCGATGCAATCGGAGGCGAAGGCGACGCTCTGATCGAGGACTTCCTCGACGGCAGGAGCAATCAGCCCGAGGGACATTTCGGCAACCGGTTCGCCTTTCGGTCGGCCGAAATGAGCAAGCAGGATGACCTTGGCGCCTTTCTCCGACAATTCCCTGATCGTCGGTGCGACGCGCTCAATGCGGGTTGCATCGCTGACCTTGCCGTCGGCCATGGGTACATTGAGGTCGACGCGCACAAGTACGCGCTTGCCCGCGATGTCGGTGAGGTCGTCGAGTGTTTTGAAAGCCGGCATGATGATACCCGTCGTTAAGGAGTTGCAGGAATGGGGCTGACGGGGAGGGACCTTACACCGACTGAACGGCGACGCAAGGCGACCCGGATCATTTTTCGCCGGTGCCGGCCTTGGCGCGCTGCCTGCGCAGATAGTCGCGGATTGCATGCGCGAGTTCGCGGATGTTCAGGAAGATTGGCAGGTTGGTAGCCGGGGCAACCGGTTCGAGCGAGACGCCGACCGAGGCAATATGTCCCATCTCGTCGAGATCGCGAACGATCAGCACGATGGTGCCGAGGCGCACGCGGTCGGCGTAGTCGGCCTTGCCACCGAGGCGCTGCGCAATCAGCTCGGCAACCGTCCTGGCGCGATCGGCCTCATTTATCGTCAGCGGCCCATAGGCCTGGTCAAGGTCATCGACACGGGTGGCGGGAGAGATGGCGAAGGTGCCGAAGAACTCGCTGTCGTCTTCGGCGACCGGCGCCCTGCTGGCGAAAAGACGGTCGAGCAGGCGGGAGTAACCCGGCGCGATGAAGAGGTAGACCTGGTCGTTTTCTTTCAGCCGGCCCGCATACTGGTAACGCATCGACTTGCCGTCGCGGATGACGAGAGATGGCATGGCCCAGCGCGGGATCCGCTCGCCTCGGAGCACGGGACTGTCTGCGACGACGCGGTAGGCCAGAAGCTCATGATTGGCCGCACCGGGCAGGTCGAGTTCCACCTTGTCGATCGCGCCGATGCGGGGAGGGATGATGAGTCCAAGCTTGCGCGCGACCGGCTTGATCGTCCAGCCCTGTACCAGAAGCGAGATCATGACCACGATGAAAGCGGTGTTGAAATAGAGCTGGCCGTCCTCGAGATTGCCGAGGATCGGCAGGATCGCGAGCAGGATCGAAACGGCGCCACGAAGACCGACCCAGGCGATGAAGGTGGTTTCTCGTTGCGTGTAGTCGAAGGGGAGCAAACACAGCCAGATCGCCAGCGGCCGGGCGATGAAGACGAGGAACAGACCCAGCAGCACAGCCGGAACAAGGATGGAGGGAAATTGGGAGGGCGTCGCGAGCAGGCCGAGCACCAGGAACATGACGATCTGGGAGAGCCAGGTCATCCCGTCCTGAAAGCGGCTGATGGCGGCGCCTGCGGGGATCTTCTGGCTGCCGGCATAAATACCCGCCACATAAACCGCGAGGAAGCCGCTGCCACCGACCGCACCCGTATAGGAAAAGACCAGCAGCGCCATGGCGAGCATGAAGATCGGGGCTAGGCCGCGCTCGACGGAGATCCGCCTCAGCACGAAGGTGATGAGCGCGCCACCAATCAATCCGAGCGCAAGGCCAAGACCTATCTGTTCGACGAATAGTCGGATGAGATCGAGGTCGAGGCCGCTATAGCCCTCGCCGGCGGACAACAACTGAACGAGCGCCATGGTGAGAAAGATCGCCATGGGGTCGTTGGTGCCCGACTCGACCTCCAGCGTTGAGCGCACCCGGTCGCGGATGTTGATGCCGCCGATGCGCAGCAGGAAGAAGACGGCCGCCGCGTCTGTCGAGGCGACGATCGAACCGAGCAGGAGGCCTTCGAGGAAGGAGAAATCGAGCAGGAAATGGGCCAGTACGCCGAAGAGGGCTGCCGTTATCAGCACGCCAACGGTTGAAGCCGTGAGAGCCGGAAGGGCCGAAAGCTTGAAGGACTGCAGCGAGGTGCCATATCCCGAATCGAACAGGATGATCGCAAGGGCAATCGAACCGACAACGTAGGCCAGCGAGTTGTTGGAGAAATCGATACCAAGCCCGTCGACGCCCGCGAGCAGACCGATCAGCAGGAAGAGCAAAAGCAGCGGTGCGCCGAAGCGGAAAGCCAGAAGGCTGGAGAAGGCAGCGAGAAGAACAAGCCCGGTCGAGACCAGCGTCACGGCATAGAAAGCGTCCAATCCTTTTCCCCTTCGCGCAAGCAGACCCTCACATCGGGATGTTACCCTCATATCCAACGCAACGCCGCGTCGAAAACGATATCACGACGGCCTTGCGTCCCGGCAGATCGGAAGCCGGCGACGTTGTGCTGGATTGAATGGGCAGAACTGCCGAGGCGAGACAAATGTGTTCGCTTCTCTTCGTCTGCAATCTTGATCAGAGTAGGGCGAAATTCAGAAAGTGAAAAGGCGGACCGGTTTCCCGATCCGCCTGTCCTGGATTGCCTCTGAGAGATTGCCGATTTAGAGCAGTTTGCCCAGGGCGACCGCGGTATCCGACATACGGTTGGAGAAGCCCCATTCGTTGTCGTACCAGGTCAGGATGCGCACGAAGTTGCCTTCGAGGACCTTGGTCTGGTCGATGGCGAAGATCGACGAATGGCTATCGTGATTGAAGTCACGCGAGACCAGCGGCTCCTCGGTATAGCCGAGGATACCCTTCAGGGCGCCGTTCGAGGCAGCCTTGATCGCTTCGTTGACTTCTTCCTTGGTGGTGCTCTTCTTGGCGACGAACTTGAAGTCGACGACCGAGACATTCGGTGTCGGAACACGGATCGAGGTGCCGTCCAGCTTGCCCTTGAGTTCTGGCAAGACGAGGCCGACAGCCTTGGCAGCACCCGTCGAAGTCGGGATCATCGACAGCGCGGCCGCACGGGCGCGGTAGAGGTCCTTGTGCATCGTGTCCAGCGTCGGCTGGTCGCCGGTGTAGGAGTGGATCGTGGTCATGAAGCCGTGATCGATGCCGATCGCGTCGTTCAGAACCTTGACCACCGGCACGAGGCAGTTGGTCGTGCAGGACGCGTTGGAAATGACCAGGTGATCCTTTGTCAGCTTATCGTGGTTGACGCCGAATACGACGGTCAGGTCGGCGCCGTCAGCCGGTGCCGAAACGATGACGCGCTTGGCGCCAGCGGTCAGGTGCATGGCAGCCTTGTCGCGCGAGGTGAAGATGCCGGTGCACTCCATGGCGATGTCAACGCCGAGTTCCTTGTGCGGGAGCGTTGCCGGGTCCTTGATCGCGGTGACCTTGATCGGCTTGCCGCCGCCCACGATGATGGTGTCGCCCTCGACCTTCACATCGGCCGGAAACTTGCCGTGGATGCTGTCATAGCGCAGCAGGTGCGCGTTGGTTTCAACCGGGCCGAGGTCGTTGATGGCGACGACCTCGATGTCAGTCCGGCCGGATTCGACGATTGCGCGCAGTACGTTGCGGCCGATGCGGCCAAAGCCATTTATGGCAACTTTCACAGTCATTGCATACACTCCCGCTTGAAAGAAAGACCTTCAGGTTATCGGATCGCAGGACGCTCGAATACGCCCTGCGACGATTTGACTTATGCCAGTTTTGCTTCCGCCGCGGCGACGATCGCCTCCGCGGTGATGCCGAAATGCTTGTAGAGTTCCTTGTAGGGGGCGGAGGCGCCGAAGGACTTCATACCGACAAATATTCCGTCGGAGCCGATGAAGCTATCCCATCCCTGACGAATCCCGGCTTCGACGGCCACCTTGACCGGCGAGGTGCCGATGATGGCGGCGCGATAGGCTTCCGGCTGCTCGAAGAAGAGTTCGAAGCAGGGCACGGAGACAACGCGGGCGGAAATTCCCTTCTGCGCCAGCATTGCATGGGCCTGGAGTGCGATCTCGACTTCGGAACCGGATGCGAAGATCGAAACCTTAGCGTCGCTTGCAGACAGAAGTTCATAGGCGCCGGAAGCGCAGAGATTCTTCTCATCGTAGTCGGTGCGTGCCGGGGCAAGATTCTGGCGCGTAAGGGCAATGCCCGAAGGGCGATGCTTCTCTTCGAGTGCGATCTGCCAGCACTCTGCCGTTTCGGTCGCGTCGGCCGGGCGGAAGACCAGGAGGTTCGGGATGGCGCGGAGCGCTGCCATATGCTCGACCGGTTGGTGGGTCGGTCCGTCTTCGCCAAGACCGATGGAATCGTGCGTCAGCACGTGGATGACACGGATGCCCATCAGGGCGGCGAGGCGGATCGACGGACGGCAGTAGTCCGAAAAGATCAGGAAGCCGCCCGAATAGGGGATCAGGCCGCCATGCAGCGCGATACCGTTCATGGCAGCGGCCATGCCGTGTTCGCGAATGCCCCAATGGATGTAGCGGCCGGAGAAATCGTCGGGCGTGATCGATTTCGTCTGGCTCGTCTTGGTGTTGTTGGAGCCGGTCAGGTCAGCCGAACCGCCGAGAGTCTCGGTGAGAACGCCGTTGATAACCTCGAGTGCATCTTCCGAAGCCTTGCGGGTGGCTACCGTCGGCTTGGTTTCGGCGAGCTTCTTCTTGTAGGCGTCGATTGTGGCATCGAAGTTGCCGGGCAGGTCACCGGCGAAGCGGCGGGTAAATTCCGCACGCTTGTCCGGGCTGCTCGCTGCAAGCCGGTCTTCCCAGTCCTTGCGGGTCTTGGTGGAGCGAAGCCCGGCGATGCGCCAGGCGTCGAGGACGTCGGCGGGAACGGAGAAGGCTTCCTCGGCCCATCCGAGAGCCTTGCGGGTAGCCGCGATTTCGTCGGCGCCGAGCGGAGAACCATGGACCTTGTGGGAGCCGGCCTTGTTCGGCGCACCGAAGCCGATGACCGTCTTGCAGGCGATCATGGTCGGCTTGTCGGATTTCTGTGCGGTTTCGATGGCGGCGGCGATCGCTTCCGGATCATGGCCGTCAACGGCGAGCGTGTTCCAGCCCGAAGCCTTGAAGCGGGCATGCTGGTCGGTCGAGTCGGCCAGCGAGATCGCGCCGTCAATCGAGATGCCGTTGTCGTCCCACAGGACGATCAGCTTGTTGAGCTTGAGGTGCCCGGCCAGCGAGATCGCCTCCTGGCTGATGCCCTCCATCAGGCAGCCGTCGCCGGCCAGCGCATAGGTATAATGGTTCATCAGTTCCGAGCCGAACTCATTGGCGAGCTTCTTCTCGGCGATCGCCATGCCGACGGCATTTGCTATGCCCTGGCCGAGCGGGCCGGTCGTGGTCTCGATGCCTGAGGCATGGCCGTATTCGGGGTGCCCAGCGGTCTTCGCGCCCATCTGGCGGAACTGCTTGATGTCCTCGATGGTCATGTCTTCATAACCCGTCAGGTAGAGCAGGGCATAGAGGAGCATGGAACCGTGACCAGCCGACAGCACGAAGCGGTCGCGGTCCGGCCAGAGCGGGTTCTTGGGATCGAAGTTCAGGAAGCGTGTGAAAAGCACGGTGGCCACATCGGCGCAGCCCATCGGCATGCCTGGATGGCCAGAATTGGCTTTTTCCACTGCGTCCATGGCCAGAAATCGGATCGCATTCGCCATCCGGTTATGTTTTTCGGGAGAGATCATCGCTTTTCCGCTTATTCCGGGTCTCAAGGGATGTCCGCACCGGGCGCGGACTGTCTGAAGGCGGCTGATCCATAGCAGGTGAATCGTGCGAGTCAACAAATCCGCGGGATTCTGGACTTTTCCCGGGCAAGAATTCAGCCGAGTGCCTGTATGCCGCGCATCGCCACCATCCTGCCCAAGAGCGGCGGTATTTGTTGGCTCGTCCACAGTTTAGGCAGGTCGGCCCCGGGCAGGTTTTATTGACGGGCGGCAATTCAAGCGAATACTGTCCATAATCAAGATAGCGGATCTTCAGGGCGATTCGGTGACCTTTTTTGGAAAGCCGGGACAACGAAATGTCGACAGACAACACGGTTGATGTGGCGCTCAGCGCTTTGCGACAGGCAATTTCCGGCCTGGAGAATGCCATCGACATGCGCATTGAGGTCCAGCGCGAAAGTAGCGAGGTCGAAGGCGAGGTCAAGCGAGTGCATGCGGACCGCGCCCGGCTTGCCCAGGAACTCGACCAGTCGGAATTCCGGGCAAACCGGCTCGAGGAGGTCAATCGCGAAGTATCGCGGCGGCTGGTGACGGCGATGGAGACGATAAGGGCCGTTCTCGACCGATAGCGGTCGAGCGGAGACGGGCTCGATTTCGAGGCTTGCGGGGAGACGGATGGCTCAGATTACGGTGACGATCGATGGGAAAGCCTATCGCATGGCCTGCGAAGAGGGCCAGGAGGGGCACCTCATCGATCTCGCCAACCAGTTCGACCGTTATGTCGGCCACCTCAAGACCCAGTTCGGCGAAATAGGCGATCTCAGGATCACGGTAATGGCCGGGATCATGGTGATGGATGAACTCTCCGAAATCAACCGCAAGGTCAGCGCCATGGAGAAGGAACTCGCGGCCCTCAGCGAAGGGCGCGAGAGCGCTGCTTCCGGTGCGCGGCGCAAGGAAGAACTGTTGACGGCAGCGATTGGTGAACTGACCGAGCGGCTGAACGGAATAACCAAGAAGCTGACGGCCCGCCCGACTGGTGCCGCGCGGCAAGAGGGCTAAATGGACATGTGGTCATCATCGCCACTGGCGCTTCATGTGATTTGACCCTATATCTGAAACGCGGTCTGCGCCTCACGACAGGAACCACAATCCCTGGGGCCATACTCGATCCAAAGGGAGCTGTCCCTGACCAGGCCCGTGGGCCTGGACATATGGCGCCCACCTACGTTTGTAGGCACCCAGGATCGTAAATCTCCATCGGTTGCCGTGGATCGCGCTTTTCCCCTTTTCAAAGACCTGACTGCTTACGAGGCCCTGCAGGCCAGCCGGCTCGCCGCACCGTGATGCTGAAGCAATGATTAGGTGCCTTGCGCTAGCCCTTGTACTCGGCGCGGTAAAATGGCCGGGGATTGACGGGAGAAATCCCGCCGCGTCAAATGCCGGCCGACCACAGGCATTCAAGGACCGCCCCTTTCATGTACCAGCCGCCGCATTTTCGCGAGGAACGCCTCGACGTTCAGCACGCCCTGATAAGGGATCATCCGCTCGGGCTCCTGATATCGTCGGGAGAAGACGGGTTGATGGCCAATCCGATCCCCTTCCGGTTGGCGAAAGCGGACGAGGGGCTGGGCACCCTTCAGGCGCATATGGCCAGAGCCAACCCGCAATGGCGGGCGTTGGCCAAGGGTGCGGAGGTGCTGATCGTCTTTCAGGGCGCCGATCATTACATCACACCTTCCTGGTATGAGACGAAGCGCGAGACCGGCAAGGTGGTGCCCACCTGGAATTACGCCATCGTCCAGGTGCGAGGTAGGGTCCGGGTGATCGAGGACAGCCAGTGGATCAGGGCGCAGGTCGATAGGCTGACCGACGGCCATGAGGGCAAGCGTATGATACCATGGGCCGTCGGCGACGCGCCCGACGACTTCATCACCGCGCAACTCAAGGGTATCGTCGGCATCGAGGTGCAGATCACCGCGATCGAAGGCAAATGGAAAGTCAGCCAGAATCGCGGTGAACCGGACCGCCGGGGCGTTGCTGACGGTCTGACCGCCGAGAGTACCGACGAGGCAGTCTCGATGGCCGATCTTGTCAGGACATATGGCGGCATCGAATAATCGGCCTCAGACGTCCAGATGCAGTTCGTTTTCGCGTTCGATATAGGCGCGCTGGCAGTCGGTCACGTAGTCGCGCACGATCGGCGCCGCATCGCGCTTGCGCGACAATTGCAGGTGGAAGACCATCTGGCTGCCGGTGCGGAACGCCATCTCGCAACTGATCAGGTAGAATTCCCACATGCGGGCGAAGCGCTCGTCATACATGGCGACGACCTTGTCGCGGTTCGCCTCGAAGCGTTGACCCCAATGGGCAAGCGTGGTGGCGTAGTGAATGCGCAAGACCTCGATGTCGGTGACCCACAGACTGTTCTGTTCGGTAACTGCGACGACCTCAGACAAGGCTGGCGAATAGCCGCCCGGGAAAATATATTTGCGCAGCCAGGGGCTGGTCATGCCGGGCGGGCTCATATGGCCGATCGAGTGGATGACCGCCAGGCCGTCGTCCGGCATCAGCGCATTGAGCTTCTTGAAGAACTCGTCGTAGTGCTGCACGCCGACATGCTCGAACATGCCGACCGAGACGATGCGGTCGAAGGTTTCCGCGACATCGCGGTAGTCCTTCAGTTCGAAACGCACCCGCCCGGCAAGGCCGGCATCGACGGCCCTCTTGGTCGCGAGTGCGTGCTGCTCCTTCGACAGCGTCACGCCGACGACCGAGACGTCTTCCAGCTTTGCCAGATAGAGCGCCAGATCGCCCCAGCCGCAGCCGATGTCGAGCACCTTCATGCCGGGCTTCAGGTTCAACTTCGCGGCTAGCAGCCTCAGCTTGTTGCGCTGCGCCTGTTCCAGTGTTTCGTCCGGCTCGCGGAAATAGGCGCAGGAATAGAGCATGTTCTCGTCGAGGAAGAGCCGGTAGAAATCGTTGCCGAGATCGTAGTGGTGGGCGACGTTCTGTTGTGCCTGCCCCTTGCGGTTCGACTGCTCGCGCTTACGGAACCGCATCCGCACGGCGCGGATGGCCTTCTGGATCGGGTAGGAGCCGAGCGACAGGCGATTGATCGAAAAGAGCATCAGGAAGTCCCGAAGCGTCGATCCCTCCTCGAACCGCATGGTGCCATCCACATAGGCTTCGCCGGCGACCAGTTCGGCCTTGAATACCAGAGAGCGGTAGAGCTTTGGATCGGTCAGCCGCATGGTCACCTGCGGGCCGGGTTCCCGGCCGCCGAAGACATGCCGTTTTCCGCCGGCATCAATGACGGTCAGCTGGCCCTTGCGGATGAAGGATTTCAACATATGGGAAAGCGGAAACATGCATACCTCGCAGGAGCTCGACCGATAAGGTCCGCATGTTATCGAAAAAGTATCCGGGCTCAACCTCTGCGACCAGCAATTGTCAGCGCATGGCTATGGGGCAGTTCAACTCCCTGAAACGTCTGCTGAAACGTATATCCGCCGGGCGCCTGACGCCCGGCGGATCGTCTGTTGTCTCAAAACTCCTCCCAGTCGGCGTCCGTGGACGTCGCGGCGGCAGGGGAGGTGAAGGCCTTGGCGAGCGAGTTCACCATCTTGCGGGCAGGCGAGGCGACGGGGCGCGTCGCCGCTTCGGCCGGACGCGGTTTTGGCGGAGCAACGGCAGGGGCGCGACGAACGGGAGAAGATGCGGCATCTGCTACGGGCGATACCGGTGTCCACGATGCTGGCGCGGCCGCGCTGGACATCCGGAATTGTGCCACTAGGCCCGCGAGCGCGGACGCGCTATCGGCCAGCTTGTGGGTAACGGCTGTCGTTTCCTCGACCATGGCGGCGTTCTTCTGGGTGAACTGGTCCATCTGGTTGACCGAGCTGCTGATTTCGTGGAGTCCGGTTGCCTGCTCGCGTGCAGCCGTCGCGATCGAGTTGATATGGTCGTTGATGCGGGACACCTGCCCGGAGATTTCTTCCAGCGCCTGGCCGGTCGCGCGCACGAGCCGGACACCACCCGATACTTCCTCACCGGACTTCGTGATCAGAGCCTTGATATCCTTGGCCGCGTTCGCCGAACGCTGGGCGAGTTCGCGAACTTCCTGGGCGACAACCGCGAAGCCCTTGCCGGCATCGCCCGCACGCGCCGCCTCGACACCGGCATTCAGCGCCAGAAGGTTCGTCTGGAAAGCGATCTCGTCGATCACGTTGATGATCTTCGAAATCTCGTTGGAGGCGTTTTCGATACGGCCCATGGCGTCGACCGCATCGGACACGACCTTGCTCGAGGTTTCCGTGCTCTTGCGCGTGGCGCCCGCCAGTTCGGTCGCTTCGTCGGCGCGCGCCGATGCGCTCTTGACCGCCGCGGTGATTTCGTCGAGTGCGGCAGAGGTTTCTTCGAGCGATGCGGCCTGCTGCTCGGTCCGGCGGGAAAGATCGTCGGTAGCGGAGCGGATCTCGCTGGAATTGCCCTGGACGCCCAGCGTCTCGGTGCGCAGTTGCGAGAGTGTCGCGTTGAGCTTCTCAACCGAGTTGTTGAAGTCGACGCGAAGCTTGTCGAGGCCGGAAGTGAACGGCTGATCGATGCGAGCGGTCAGATCACCCTCGCTCAGTGCGCGCAGACCGTTTGCGAGGGCATCGACGGCCATTTGCGTCTGGCGGGCCTCCTGAGCCTTATCGGCTTCGCGCGCTGCACGTTCCTGTTCTCCGAGCGACTGGCTTTCGGCGGATTTGCGTTCCAATTCGACCTTCTGGACAGCGCTTTCGCGGAACACTTCGAGCGAGCGGGCAAGTGCACCGATTTCATTCTGCATGTCCTGGTGGGGAACGGCAAGGTTGAGCTGACCCTGGGCCAGATTGCCGGCAACGGCCGTCAGGCGCGGCAGAGAACCAAGGATCTTGCGGGCGATCAGGGTCATGACGCCCGCCGCCGCCAGAAGCGCCAGAAGGGCGGTGATCCCGATCGTCCATGCCATCTCGGTGGCCATGCCGTTGATTTCGGAGGCGCGCACGCCGGCATAGAGAATGCCGATCACGTCACCGGCGGGTGAGAAGATCGGCTGGTAGATCGTGTAGTAGGGGATGTCGAGAATGACGGCCTCGCCGCGATAGGTCTTCCCCTGGGTAACGACCGGATAGACGGCACCCTTCTGGCCGAGCGCGGTTCCCACCGCGCGCTTGCCGTCCGGCTTGATGATGTTGGTCGTCTTGCGCCAGAAATCCTTGCTTTCCGGATCCCAGGCGAAGATCGTCGCCGTTTGTCCCGTCATGCGGCCAATCGCGTCGATCATATCGTGCGAGGAAAACTCCGCCGGGACCGCGTCGGCCACGATGCGCTCGACATTACCGTCCTTGCCCCAGGTGATCTTCGCTCCCGGCAAGTCACGTCCGACGAGGGTCGCGGCGGTGCGCATGCTGGTATCCTGGCTGGTGATCGCCTGTTCCTCGATCCGGCTGGTGATGCTGCTCGAAATGGCCAAGGCGACGGCGGCGAGCGACACAACGAGGATCATGATAGTCGTGGCTGTGACGGTACCGACCAGACCGAAACGGGAGAAGATTTTCATGGCGAGCCTTCCAAAGGGGGAGATGTCCTGGAAAACCTAATCGTTGAAGATTAAATCATCGTTTCGTGATGAAATTCGCGATTGTAGAAAGTGCTGCCTGCAATCGACAAGTCCGCACAGTCAGCGCAAAATCGTGAAAGACATTGCCGATCGTCCGAACTGGATCGGCGCTGGCATATGAGCGATTTTTCCTTGCTGACAATCACCGTTTCGTTCCACTGGGCCGCTTGCGCCGGTTGCAGGCAGCATTAAGGTGCCCCGGCCAATCTGCTGACGGGCGAGGAAAAGAAACAGAATGACGGACGACGCGCTCACAAAGGCTGAGATACGCAAGGCGCGGTTGGCGGCGCGAGACAATATCCCCGCCGAGACACGGATCGAAAACAGCCTAGCCATGGCGGTGCATGCGGGCGATGCGCTCGATTTCGCGCCCGGTACGATCATTGCGGGGTTCCTGCCGATCAGATCGGAAGCCGACATTCGCCCCCTGATGTGGCGATTGAAGGCGCGCGGGGCGCGGCTCAGTCTGCCGGTCGTCCTTGACCGGGAGACGATCGTGTTTCGCGAACTGGTCACCGGCGCGGAACTGGTAGACACGGGTTTCGGAACGCGTGGACCGGCGACGGATGCGCCGGTTCTCGATCCGGAAATTCTGCTGGTTCCGCTTTCCGCCTTCGATGCTTGCGGCCACCGGATCGGCTATGGAGCAGGGCACTATGATCGCGCAATTGCCCGATTGAGGCAAAAAGGCCTTGACCCCCGGCTCATCGGCATTGCATTCGACTGCCAGGAAGTGGCACATGTGCCCTTTGAACCGCATGATATCGGGCTGGAAGCCGTGGTGACAGAAAGCGGTTTGCGACGTTTCGGACAATGACTGGATATTAGGAATGCGGCTGCTTTTTCTCGGTGACATGGTTGGCAAGACAGGGCGCACTGCGGTCTGGGATCGCCTGCCCGGCCTGATTTCCGACCTGAAACTCGATTTCGTCATTGTCAACGGCGAGAATGCGGCAGGCGGTTTCGGCATCACCGAAGAAATCTATCTCGAAACCATCAGCGCCGGCGCCGACGTGGTGACGACAGGCAATCACGTTTGGGACCAGAAGGAAGCTGTCAGCTTCTGCGAGCGGCATGACCAGTTTCTCCGGCCGGCCAACTATCCCAACGGAACGCCGGGCAAGGGTTCTGGCCTGTTCTACGCACGCAACGGCGCGCGCATTCTGGTCGCCAACATCATGGGCCGGGTGTTCATGCACCCGGAACTCGATGATCCCTTCAAATCGGCCGAAGTGATCCTCGCCGCCTGCCCGCTGAAGGAACAGGCCGACGCCATCGTCTTCGACTTCCATGCCGAGGCGACCAGCGAAAAGCAATGCTTCGGCCATTTCGTCGATGGGCGCGCGAGCCTCGTCGTCGGCACCCATACCCATGTGCCGACCGCCGACCACCAGATCCTGAACGGCGGCACGGCCTATATGTCGGATGCCGGCATGTGCGGCGATTACGACAGTTCACTCGGCATGGAGAAGGAAGAGCCGCTCAACCGGTTTATTTCCAAGATGCCCAAGGGTCGTTTCGAGGCCGCGCACGGTCCGGCGACCATCTGCGGCGTCGGCGTGGAGATCTCCGACCGCACCGGACTTGCGGAAAAAATCGCGCCGCTCCGGATCGGGCCGCGGCTCACCGAGAGCATCCCGGAGTTCTGGGTCTAGGCTCTTAGAGCCATGCATGGACGTTGACGAAAATGTGAGGCTTCGCAGCACATTTGTTCTTTACCCGTCTTGTCGCCTGCCGCATCCTTGCGGTCAGATGTGACGGCGCGGGAGCGGCACGATGCTGCCTGGACTTGCCTTTGCTGTTTTCGTTTCCCTGGCCTTTCCGGTTCTCTCGTCTGCCGAAGAGGGGCGGCCGCCTGTCAGCCAATGTCAGCTGATTGCGGAAAAGCTGCCGGCTGCCACTTTCGCCACGTTCAAACCAGCCGAGGAGGGGTTGGCCCGGCAGTTCGCCGCGTTTGATGAAGAGGTGACGATCTCCTATCTCGGACATTCGACTTTTCTGATCGACACGCCGGGAGGCATATCGATTGCGACGGATTATAACGGCTGGCTGAGATCGCCGCGCCTGCCGGACGTGGTGACGATGAACAAGGCGCATTCCAGCCATTTCACTTTGACGCCCGATCCGGGCATCGCGAACGTGCTGCATGGCTGGGACGATATGCCGGGCGAAAAGGCCGTGCATCATCACGTGATCGGCGACGCCTATATCCGCAATGTGACGACCGATATCCGCAGTTGGGGCGGAGCGTTCGAACCCAATGGCAATTCCATCTTCATTTTCGAGGTCGCTGGGCTGTGCATTGGCCATCTCGGCCATCTGCATCATGAACTGACGGACAGCCATTTCGCCGAGATCGGACGACTGGATGTCGTCATGGTGCCGGTCGACGGCGGGCTGACCATGGGCGCCGACAGCATGAGCCGGACGATCAAGCGGTTGCGCTCGGCCCTTATCCTGCCGATGCATCGGCGTGGTCCGCCGATCGAGAATTTTCTCGCCATGTTCGGAGAGGATTTTGACTGGAAGGTATCCGACAGCCCCGGCGTCACTGTCTCGATGCGCACGCTGCCGACGAAACCGCTCATTCTCGTATTGAGCGGGGTCTGAAACGGGCGGAAAGGGGCAGGGCCCATGCCTGCGGTCCCATCCTATTGCCGGGTCAGACGTAATTCGCCCGCAATATCGAGGCCGATCTTGCCTCTGTCCAAGCGCAGCAGGCGGACAGGAAAGGCCTTTTCCTCAAGCCTTCGCCGGAGCAAAAGCAGGCGCGTTTCGAGATTGTCCTTGAAATCCGGCAGGCGCAAGCTTGCTTCCAACCGGATCTCACGGTTTGTGAACTCCTGGCGTCCGCTTTGAAGATGCTGTTCCAGCATGAAGACCAGCAAGCGCCCGGCGACACCCTTGATGACGTAATCGCCGTTGATGAAGACGCTGTCATCAAAGCGATGGTGGACGATGTCGATCAGGTTCTCGCTGGCAGGGGCCGTCTTGCGTGGGCGGGCGCCGGCTTCCGCTTCGAGCGACAGGCGTTCGCAAAGCGCCAGCGATACCGCGGCCTGGCGGGCGATAATCGAAAGGGCCGCCTCGTCATCGCGCGTGAAGGCCAGTCTTTCGGCACTCTCGAAGAACAGCACACCTTCGACCGCGTTGTGAACGGTCAGCGGCACCGCGATCTGGCTCATCGCGTCGGGCATGCCGGGCAGAGGGATGGAACGGGTCCTGTTCTCGTCGCGCATGGAGCTGCGGATGGCAGAACCAAACCGCCTGACGCGGCTCATGTCGCTGACCTTCACGGTCTTTCCACTTGCCGCAGCCGCGCCGATGAGGCCTTCGCCGATGGGGACCTCAGCGCCGATGCCCGAGGGCGCATATCCGATGCTTCCGATTGCCACGACCTGACCCCGCTCGCTGTAGCAATGCAGAAACAGGCCGTGCTCCAAGCCGAGACGATCACGGATGCCTTGCAGGGTCGCGTCAACGATGCTGTCGGCATCGATCTCGGCCGCGATCCTATCGGCGATGCTGTCCGCCGCCTGGAGCCGCTTTTTTTCCGGCTGTTGCGGCTTTCGTGTCTCGACTGGTGATGGGACGGCCTCGATGCTCAGAACCCGGAAGACATCGACGAGACGCAGGCGCATCACCTCGCTCATGCCGACCTGCGCACTGCTGGCGCTCACCTGCAGGGACAGGCGCTCGAAGAGGGGACCGTCCTCCATGGAATATGCAAAGAGCAATTTCAACCGGAACTGCGCGCCGTTCTGACCATCGACGACGAGAAGCGTCGCCTGTGGATTGAGCCGGATGTTGGCGGCGGTCTTGGCGAAAAACTGGTTCGACAGCGCGACATGTTCGTCATCCACGATCGCGACATGCGAGAGGTAGGAGATGTTGGGGATGCCATCGGCATCCGAGGTCGCGATGATCGATGGGATTACGCCTTCGAAACAGGCTTCGAGTTCGGCAAGCGACCAGTTCATCAGTCGGGGCTCCGCAGCTTCGTGCCTGCCTTCGATCCGGGTGTCTGCACGTAGACGGCGGAAACCCTGATCGTGGCCACGATCACGTCGCGACTTGCCAGCCATGGCGCAATGATTTCGGGGGCGAGCCCGAGACGCATCAGTGTCGACACGATCGCGACCATGTATCGGGCAGATCGCTCGGTCTCCTCCTCGTCTGCGGGGCGCAACGTCGCGGTTCCCTTCACCTGATAGGTGACATAGTCCGACGGTCGGGAAAACGTCACGGCAATGCGGCCGTTGTCGCGAAGGTTGGCAATCGTTTCGGGCCATTGCCAGGACGACAGGACAAGGTCGATGCAACCCCGGTCGCGGGAGCGCCAGGCGCCGACGCCACGCCCGATCGCGGGCCGGCGGACGGCTCCCGTCGTTCCCACAATCTGCATGACAGGGCTTTCGATGAAAGCGGTCAGGTCGTCGTCCAACATGGTTTGTCCCGTTGCTCTCACTATCCAATACAGCAGTTATGCAAGTTTTAGGATCGGAGTTTCTTCGCTTAGGAAGCTTTTAGGAAACGGACCCGAAAGACGTCACTATAGCGATGCTCCTCACAACGAAGGAGCAAGTAAATGCAAAGCGAACCCTCAACGATCATGCCGGACAACGCCGTCGCCGTCATCGGCGCGGGACCGGGTGGTCTCGTCGCGGGCCGATGGCTGCGCGCCCACGGCTTCGAACCGGTCATCTTCGAAGCCTCCGCCAGGGTCGGAGGCCAGTGGAATTCGGCGTCCGCCGCCAGCGCTACATGGCCCGGGATGCGCACGAACACCAGCCGCATCATGACTGCTTTTTCCGATCTGGATCACGCACCCAGTTCGCCGGTTTATGTGACGCAGGACGACATGCTGGACTATCTCGAGCGCTACGCGTTCACCCTGGGTCTGCTGCCGCATCTGCGGCTGTCCACGCGGGTGGAGTCGCTCGAGCGGGGACCGGACGACAGCTGGCTCGTGCGCTCGGTCGCCGGTGGACGGGCGCGTCAGGAGATCTTCCGGAGGGTGATCGTTGCAAGCGGTCGCCACAATGCGCCGACCGTCCCTGACGTTCCGGGACTGGATGGCTTCGGCGGTACTTTGGGTGCGATTCACGCGGCACAGTACAATGGCGTCGAGCGATATCGGGGCCGCAAGGTGCTCGTTGCCGGTTGCTCGATCAGCGCATTGGAGATCGCCTCGGAGCTGGCCTATGGCGGGGCCGCCCATGTGACGGTGACCAACCGGCGCCAGCGCTACGTGCTGCCGAAGCTCATCTGCGGTGTGCCGACCGAACACGTGATGTTCAATCGCGCATCGGCGCTGCTCGGCGCAGTCGCCTCGCCGGAACAACTCGCGGCCGGTTTCAAGGCGAAGGTACTTGGTGTCGCCGGCAATCCGGCCCAGTTCGGCGCGCCGATGCCCGATGACAACATATTCGCGGCCGGCGTTACCCAGTCGCAGCAGTTCCTTCCCGCCGTGGCCGAGGGGCGCATCAACGTGACGTCCTGGATCAAGCGCATCGATGGTCGCCGTGTTCTGTTCGAAAATGGCGAGACCTTCGATGCCGACGGAATCATCTTCGGCACCGGGTACCGGCTTTCCCTGCCATGGCTCGGCGACGAAGTCGCGGCCGCCGTCGGTCTCGACGAGGCGCATATCGACTTGCACGACCATACTTTCCATCCCGAGCTTCCCGGGCTCGCTTTCCTCGGTCTCTACGATCTGGTCGGACCCTATCTGCCGGTGCTGGAACTGCAGGCCCGCTGGATCAGCTATTGTTTCGCCGGTATCCGTCCTGCGCCTTCGAAGGCCGAAATGGCGGAAGGGCTTCAGCGCAGCAAGGCCATGCGGGCCGGCCCACCCTCCATGCCGATGCATGTCGCGGCTCTGACCTTTGCCCGCAATGCCGGCGTCGAGCCCGATGTGCAGATATGGCCCGAACTGGAAAGAGCGCTTCTCTTCGGTCCGCTATCCGCGGTTTCGTTCCGTCTCAGCGGTCCGGATGCGCTCACCGAAGCGCCGGCCCGAACCCAATGCGCGGCGGCGGCATTCGGCGCAATCACGAATGCAGAATTTTCCGCCGAGGAACTGGCCATCCGCTCGCTCATCGGCAACGGGGCGGTTTCGACTGCTGCGTGAAAAACCTTTTCGCCGTCCGCCTCTTTCCTCGCGGGATTGCCCGCGAAGCTATTACGGACGGCGAATTGCCCGCCTTGCTCTTGAACAGCGCCGTCATCGCTCTTATAAGGCGCCATTCCGAACAATAGGTGTGATCAGGGGTGCCATGGCTGGCCATTCACAGTTTAAAAACATCATGCACCGCAAGGGCCGTCAGGATTCCGTGCGGTCGAAAATGTTCTCCAAGCTTGCGCGTGAAATTACCGTCGCCGCGAAGGCCGGTCTGCCTGACCCGTCGATGAACGCCCGCCTCAGGCTGGCGATCCAGAACGCCAAGGCGCAGTCGATGCCGAAGGACAACATCGAACGCGCCATCAAGAAGGCGTCCGGTGCTGAGGGCGAGAACTACGAAGAAGTCCGCTACGAGGGCTACGGCCCGGGCGGCGTCGCCGTCATCGTCGAGGCGCTGACCGACAACCGCAACCGTACTGCCTCTTCCGTGCGCTCGACCTTTACCAAGGCCGGCGGTGCGCTCGGCGAAACCGGTTCGGTTTCGTTCTCCTTCGATCGCGTTGGCGAAATCACCTACAAGCTTTCCGTCGGCGATGCCGACAAGGTGATGGAAGCGGCGATCGAGGCCGGCGCCGAGGATGTCACCACCGATGAGGATGGTCACACGATCATCTGCGGCTTCGAGGATATCGGCGAAGTTTCCAAGACGCTCGAGGCAAGCCTCGGCGAGGCCGAAACCGTCAAGGCAATCTGGAAGCCGCAGAACACGGTTCCGGTCGATGAAGAGAAAGCCCAGTCGCTTATGAAGCTGATCGACACGCTCGAAGACGATGACGATGTGCAGAACGTCTATTCGAACTTCGAAGTGTCGGACGAAGTGATGGCCAAGCTTTCGGCGTGATTCCGGCTTACAGGTGCGACCTCACAGACCCGGTACCGCATGGTGCCGGGTTTTTTTGGTTGTATTTCCGCGCCGGCGGGTTGAAGCGGTTGTGGGGCGTCTGTTAGCGTCGCGCCAGTCTCGATTGGGAGGGAAGGCACATGACAACGGTAGCACCATTCCTGATGTTTGTCGGCCGGGCGGAGGAAGCGATCAACTTTTATGTTTCGGTCCTCCCCGGCTCGGAAGTCCTCGAGCTGGTCCGTCACGGTGCCGGTGCTCCTGCAGGAGAGGGCAAGGTGATGAAGGCCGTGGTCTCGCTGGCCGGGCAGAATGTCATCTTCAGTGACAGTCCAGATGTCCACGCGTTCACCTTCACACCGTCCACTTCGCTGTTCGTCGAATGCGACACGGAAAGCGACGTCGACCGCATCGCAGCCGCCCTCGGAAAGGACGGCGGCGTTCTGATGCCGGTCGGAAATTACGGCTTCTCCAAGCGTTTCGGCTGGGTGGTCGACCGCTTCGGCGTGTCCTGGCAGGTCAATTTCAGTTGACGCCTTGCCGCGGCGAGGCCGTCAGGCGGCGGCGGTGTGCACGCTCGAAATGGCACCGACGAGATCGTTGACGATGCGTTCGATCTGGCTGCGGTCGTCACCTTCTGCCATGACGCGGATCAGAGGCTCGGTTCCGGATGGCCGGATGACCAGGCGCCCGTTTTTCGAAAGCTCGTTTTCCGCCTCCGCGATCGCCTTCTTGACGTGGCTGTCCTCGAGTGGCTTGCCGCCGGAAATGCGGACATTGCGCAGGAGCTGCGGCACCGGGTCGAAGCGGTGGCAGAGCTCGCTGACGGTCTTGCCGGTGCGCTTGACGCTGGCCAGGATCTGCAGCGCGGCGACGATGCCGTCACCGGTAGTACCGAAATCGGAAAGAACGATATGGCCGGACTGCTCTCCGCCGACATTGAAATCGTGCCGGCGCATGTGCTCGACGACGTAGCGGTCGCCGACTTTGGTGCGTGCCAGGGACAGGCCCTTGCTGTTGAGGAAGCGCTCGAGCCCGAGGTTGGACATTACGGTTGCGACGATGCCGTCGCCTTTCAGCGTGCGGTCGTTTGCCCAGGTTTCGGCAATCACCGCCATGAGCTGGTCGCCATCGACGATAGCGCCGTTCTCGTCAATGATGATGACGCGGTCGGCGTCGCCGTCGAGCGCGATGCCGATGTCGGCGCGCACCTCGTGGACCTTTTTCTGGAGTGCGGAAGGGTGGGTTGAACCACAATCCAGATTAATATTGGTGCCGTTCGGTTCGTTGCCGATAGTGATCACCTCGGCGCCCAGCTCCCAGAGGGCAGCCGGGGCGACCTTGTAGGCCGCGCCATTGGCGCAATCGATCGCTATCCTTAATCCGTGCAGCGTGACGTCGCGCGGAAGGGTGCGCTTGACGTATTCGATATAGCGATAAATGTCGCCCTCGACGCGCTTGGCTCGGCCTATCTCGTGGGAGGGTGCGAGCTGCGAATAGATATCCTTATCGAGCAGTTCCTCGATTTCGTGTTCGATTTCGTCGGAAAGCTTGTATCCGTCCGGACCGAAGAGCTTGATGCCGTTGTCGGCGAAGGGGTTGTGCGAAGCGGAGATCATGACGCCGATATCGGCGCGCAGGGAACGGGTCAGCATGGCGACGGCAGGCGTCGGAATAGGCCCGAGCAGGAAGACGTCGAGGCCCGCCGCGGTAAAACCGGCAACGAGGGCGTTTTCGAGCATGTAGCCGGAAAGCCTTGTGTCCTTGCCGATTACCACGCGATGGCGATGATGGCCGCGACGAAAGATCGTGCCGACCGCAATGCCGACGCGCATGGCGAGATCCGGCGTCATTGGAAATACGTTGGACTGTCCTCGGATGCCGTCCGTACCGAAATAGCGACGTGTCATGTGCTCTCCCGAAAATGGTTGTCGCTGCCGCCTCCCGCCCGAGATACACGCCCGCGGCCGATCATTCGGTCACAGGCGGGCGCGGCATATATCGGGCTGCTCTTGCCACAAAAAATCATTTACGGCACGTAAATTCGCGTCAAAGGCGATTATATCCTGTGACCAAAGACAAAAAGACCACCTGGCGTTGGGGCCAGATGGTCTCCTTGCTGCATGATGTGCCGATGCTCAGTGCGGCTGAGGTTCCAGCCCGCTTTCCGGTTCGCCGCCCTTGGTGCCGGGAGCGCCGTCTTTCTTGGCACCTGCGCTGGGTACGGCCGAGCCACGGCTCGGAGGCGTATCATCGCCCAGGTCGCGAGCCGGCTTTTCGCCGCGCAGCAGAGCCTTGATTTCGTCACCCGTGAGGGTCTCGTATTCCAGCAGGCCCTCGGCGATGGCGATGAAGCCGTCGTGGTTCTCCGTGAGGATCGTCGTCGCCTGGGTGTAGGCTTCGTCGATCAGCCGGCGCACTTCGTTGTCGATCTTCTGGGCCGTCGATTCCGAGACGTTCCTGGTCTGCGAGACCGAATGACCGAGGAAAACCTCCTGCTGGTTTTCACCGTAGGAGACATGGCCGAGCACGTCGGAAAAGCCCCATTGGGTGACCATGGCGCGCGCAAGCTTGGTTGCCTGTTCGATGTCCGAGGAAGCGCCCGAGGTGATGTTTTCCTTGCCGAAGGTCAGTTCCTCCGCAACGCGTCCGCCCATCATGATGGCAAGGCGGGACACCATCCACTTGTAGCTCATCGAATAGCGGTCGCCCTCAGGCAACTGCATGACCATGCCGAGTGCGCGGCCGCGCGGGATGATGGTGGCTTTGTGCAGCGGATCGGCCACGGCAACCTTCAGGGCGCAGATCGCATGGCCGGCCTCGTGATAGGCGGTCAGCTTCTTTTCGGCCTCGGTCATCGCGGACGAGCGGCGCTCGGCACCCATCATGATCTTGTCCTTGGCGTCCTCGAATTCGGCCATGGTGACGACGCGCTTGTTGCGACGCGCTGCCATGAGTGCCGCCTCGTTCACGAGGTTCATCAGGTCGGCGCCCGAGAAGCCCGGCGTACCGCGTGCAAGAACCTTCAGGTCTACGTTCGGGGCGAGCGGGACGTTGCGGGCGTGAACCTTTAGGATGCGTTCGCGGCCGACGATATCCGGGTTTGGAACGACGACCTGGCGGTCGAAACGGCCCGGACGCAGAAGCGCGGGATCGAGAACGTCGGGGCGGTTGGTCGCCGCGATCAGGATGATGCCTTCATTGGCCTCGAAGCCGTCCATTTCGACGAGCAACTGGTTGAGCGTCTGTTCGCGCTCATCATTGCCGCCGCCGAGGCCGGCGCCGCGATGGCGTCCGACCGCGTCGATTTCATCGATGAAGATGATGCAAGGTGCATTTTTCTTTGCCTGCTCGAACATGTCACGGACGCGGCTGGCGCCGACGCCGACAAACATTTCAACGAAGTCAGAACCGGAAATGGTGAAGAAGGGTACGTTGGCCTCACCGGCAATGGCACGGGCGAGCAGCGTCTTACCGGTACCCGGAGGGCCGACCAGCAGCACGCCACGGGGAATGCGCCCACCGAGACGCTGGAATTTCTGCGGGTCGCGTAGGAATTCGACGATCTCTTCGAGGTCCTGCTTGGCTTCGTCCACGCCTGCGACATCCTCGAAGGTGACGCGACCGTGCGCTTCGGTCAGAAGCTTGGCCTTGGACTTGCCGAAGCCCATTGCGCCGCGCGAACCACCCTGCATCTGGCGCATGAAGAACAGCCAGACACCGAGGATGAGCAACATGGGCAGGAGCGTGCCGACATAGCTCAGGAACCCGGAGGAGCCGTCCGTTTCGGGGCGGGCCACGATCATGACGTTCTTCGACTGCAGCTTTTCAAGCAGATTGTCGTCGATGACGGGTGCATAGGTCTGGAAGGCCGTGCCGTTTTCGACATAGGTGCCGATCACACGGTTTCCGGTGACAGTCACGTCGCGCACACGACTGGCATCAACCTCCCGCAGAAACTGCGAATACGGTATTTCGCGCGAACTGGTCTGCGATGGCGTTGTCTGAAACATGCTGAACAGCGCGATCAGCAACAGCGCAATTATGGCCCAAAGCGCGAAATTACGAAAATTTGGGTTCATTGAACTCCCCGAACAGAAACGGCTCGCACTGTCTGCGGCCGACATGATTATCCAGTAACATAGGGTTGCGCCACGCCCTTGCCAAGGCAAGGCGAGCGTTTCGATGCGTTTTCCGTCAATAACATCTAAACTGGCGGGGTGGGATAGGGGTCCCGTCCGAACAGCCGGGCGACGGCATTGGCGATTTCAAGGTCGAAGGCGGGCAGGAAGCGGTCGAAGGGCGCGAGTACCGGCTCGACCCGGACGGGGGTAGAGGCCATGGGACCTCGCGATTTCCCGCTTCCCTGAGGTGCCATGCGCGGTGCGATAAGCGCAGCATGACGCGCAATGGATTCGGGAACTGCTTCAAGCGGCCCAATGCTCTCACTTGCGGATCCAGGCTCGATCCGCAACTCGCGTTCACCGAAGTTGTGAATGACGAACCGTCCATCCCAGACGGCGGTTTGGCCGGGAGCGACCGCCAGCGGCAATATATCGCGGCGCTCGCGCATCAGGTAGACGCCATCCTTGCGTTTCTGGACAAGGGTCCGGGCGACGGTCGTGCGCCCGTCCTGCTTTCGTTCAAGAAACGCCATGACCTGCGCCATCGCATCGCGTCCCGGCAGGTGGATACGCCCCCCGGTAACCGCCAGAAGAACGGCAAGCGCATGGCGCAGGACCGGCGCGTCGGCGTCGAGCGCTGCGCTGTCGAGGTGGACGATCGTGCCCGCGTGAACCTGGCAATACTGCCGAACCAGATGTGCCGCTTCGGCGGACATTCGCATACGCCGCGCTCCCATGTCGGGCGCGATCGGCGTGGCGTCGGCCACAGCCAGGGCCTCGCGTGTCCGAACCCGCTCGTAGTGTGGATCGAGGTTGGTCGGGTCATCGATCCAGCCGTGACCGCCCGTTGCGAGATACCGACGGATATCGGCGCGTCGGACGCCGAGAAAGGGCCGCATGATCCAGAAGCTGCGTTCGAAAAGGGTAGCGGGAGCCATGCCGGACAGGCCGTGGCTTGCCGTGGCGGCACGGGCGGAGCGCATGGCGATGGTCTCGGCCTGGTCGTCGGCGGTATGCCCGGTGACGATAAGATCAGCGCCAAGCTCACCGGCGGCCTCCACGAGCAGATGGTAGCGTGCCTCGCGAGCGGCGGCAGAAAGGCCGGTCTCCGGTTTTTCATCCTGCCAGCGCTGGATGACATGGGCAATGTCAAGCCGAGCGCACAGATCCGCAACGCTTCCGGCCTCTGCGGCGGATTCGGCGCGCAGGGCATGATCGACGGTCGCGGCGGTCAGCGAATGAGAGAAGTTGCCATTGCGCAGTGCGCGATCAAGGGCAACGAGCAAGCCGGTCGAATCGCCTCCACCGGAAATGGCTACGAGAAGGCGGGTGGGCTTCTTCAGTGAGTTCAGAAACGCCGTAGCGGCAAGTTCGGGAGAAATGGCGGCAGTCACGGCCATCGGGCAGGAAGCGTCAGCAGCCAAGGCGCTTCTGTTCGGTCGCAACCTTGCTCACGACCGCACGCGAGGCCTTGGGGTAGCGGCGGGTGACTTCGCGCAGCGTTGCGCAGGCGGTATCGGTATTGTCCAGCGCGGCAAGCGACATGCCGAGCTTCAGGAGCATTTCAGGCGCCTTTGGCGAGGTGCCGTAGGCCTGATGCGCATTGAGGAAGGTCTTGGCGGATTCGTTGTACTTGCCCTGCGAATACTGAGCCTCACCGAGCCAGAAACTGGCGTCCGCAACCTTCGCGCTGCCGGGATAGCGTGTCAGGAAGTCGCTGAACTCGTTCTCGGCCAGTCCGTAGTCTCCCGACAGAACATGTCCATAGGCGGACTGGTAGACGTCGCTTTCGCTGGTGAGGGAAGCGACCTTTGGTTCCGCACCTGTCTCGACGCCCGGGAGTGCCGTGGCGCCGACGGCATCCGTGTTGAGCGTAGCGGAAACAGGCATGCCGCTGGAATCGAGTTCGATGGAGCCGAGCACCTGTTCGGGTGCAACAGCCTGTCCATTGCCGGGATCGGTGTCGGTTGACGGCGGCTGAGTGATGATCTGGGCAACGGAATCCTGCTGCGTGCCGCTCTGGATCGGCTTTTCGAGCGCACCGCTCTTCTTCGTTCCCGACTTTTCCAGCTCCTGGAAGCGGAATTCGTTGTCTTCCTGGATCTTGCGCATCTGCTCCTGCATCTGCAGCAACTGGAAGCTCATTTCCTCGACCCGGCCGTTAAGGTTGCGGAGCTCCTCCTCCAGCTGGAGAACGCGCATCGCGGGGTCGGCAGCCTGGGCAAGCTGCACCGGTTCGCGCGGGGCAGGAGCAGCCGTCTGCGCCTTTGCCGCACCAAAGGGAGCGGCAAGCTGCATGGAACTTGCTGTTCCATGCAAGATGGCCAACGATGCCGCCCCGAGCATTGCGGCCATGACAAGTTTCTTCATGTCACAAGTCCTGTCTTCGTATTGATCGTCACGCCGCTTGGCGTGCGCAGGAGATTTTTCCAATTGCCGGTAAAAAGCAACCGAAGTTCGGCCAAAGTGTGGAGAAAAACGTGAAGGCGGCCCCAGTGGGGCCGCCTTGCAGAAATGATCGGAAACTGATGCGTCAGAGACCCGCGCCGCCGCCGAGAACGGTGACTGCGCGGCGGTTCTGCGACCAGCAGGAAATGTCGTCGCAGACGGCGACGGGACGTTCCTTACCATAGGAAATGGTCTTCATCCGGTTTGCCGGAACGCCACGCGACGCCAGATAGTCACGCGTGGTGGCGGCACGGCGGGCGCCGAGCGCAAGGTTGTATTCGCGGGTGCCGCGTTCGTCGGCATGGCCTTCGATGGTGATCGGGTACTGCGGATATTTCAGCAGCCACTGGGCCTGGCGGTCGAGCGTCTGCTGCGCATCGGCGCGAATGGATGTGGAATCGGTATCGAAGAAGATCCGGTCGCCGACATTGACCGTGAAGTCCTGCGTCGAGCCCGGCGTCGCGGCGCCGTTTGCCCCGAGGCCGAGATCGGAGGCGCTGTTGGGAAGGTTCTTCTTCGAGGCGCAGCCGGCAAGCGCAAGCGTCATCGCAACCGCGAGGATTGCGGGATTGGTCGCAAGTTTCTGCATGCGGCTCTTGGCCGGAGTGTGAATGCGGCTCATCGCCGGTCTCCTTGAATCGTATTCGTTAAGGTTGCCGGACTCTAACCATACTGAGTTAACCGGCACAGAAGGAACATGGTTAATTTTGTGCAAATTCACCGCCAGAAGTGGCTGCTTTACAGGACTTTGCGGCAACAAAGAGGCGCAATTGCGCCTCATTCGAGGAGGGGCGACCATGCCGGGTCCGAAGCATAGGTCGGCGTACGGATGAGCTGTTCGTTGTAGCCGGTCAGGTCGATCGAATAGAGCTGCGGGCCGCCGGCACCAGCCGCCTGGCGGAAGAACATGATCACGCGACCGTTCGGAGCCCAGGTCGGACCCTCGTTGTGGAAGCCGGTCGTCAGGATGCGTTCGCCCGAGCCGTCGGTCTTCATGACGCCGATCGAGAACTTCCCACCCGATTGCTTGGTGAAGGCGATCAGATCGCCGCGGGGCGACCAGACCGGCGTCGAATAGGAACCGTCGCCGAAGGAGATGCGCTGCTGTCCGGTGCCATCGGCATTCATGACGTAGAGCTGCTGGCGGCCACCGCGGTCGCTTTCGAAAACGATGCGTGAGCCATCCGGGGAGTAGGACGGCGAGGTATCGATCGCTGCCGTGCTGGTGAGCCGCGTCGTCGTGCGCGAACGCAGGTCCATGGTGTAGATATTGGCATTTCCGCCCTGCTGAAGACTCATAATCACGCGCTGGCCGTCGGGCGAGAAGCGGGGGCTGAAGGTCATGCCGGGAAAGTTCCCGACCACCTCGCGCTGCCCGGTTTCCAGCTGCAGCAGATAGACGCGCGGCTGATTGCCCTCGAAGGACATGTAGGTGACTTCCTGACGGCTCGGGGAGAATCGCG
>Ga0172380_10000171_pt1 | contig 140743 bp, 117 predicted proteins | sample Leawe162metaG_FD_119747 | JGI IMG/M metagenome (GOLD analysis project Ga0172380, IMG submission 119747) | Leachate microbial communities from a municipal landfill in Southern Ontario, Canada - Leachate well 162 metaG | ecosystem: Engineered > Solid waste > Landfill > Unclassified | place... | reverse complement strand
GCCAGGTCGGTGCCAGGCCGGTGCCAGGTCGGTGCCAGGACGGTGCCAGGTCGGTGCCAGGTCGGTGCCAGGCCAGTGCCAGACCGGTGCCAGGCCGGTGCCAGGTCGATGCCAGGTCGGTGCCAGGCCGGTGCCAGGTCGGTGCCAGAGTACGCATTCAACACAGAGTCACGGAGACACAGAGATGGATCTTTATGAGAACGTTTGATGATCGCTATTTAGTCAGTTATATATAATGACAAGGCAAGAAGTAATTATTAACTGATTAGACATCAAATCAGATAGTAATTCAGCATAAAATCTCTTCTGGCAACTGTGCCTCTGTGTCTCTGTGTTGACTCACCTCCCCCCTCACGAGAAACAAGACGAAATTCGTCCGCAAACTTCTTGTTCTGCCAGCCAAACTTTGATACTCTTGCGCCCGAGTCCCGCGCCGGCGATTGGCGCGGACGGTGATTGGCCATTGTTCAAGAGGAGAGCGCCTGCATGTTCACCCTGCCTGACCTGAGATACGATTTCAGCGCCCTGGAGCCCTACATCGACGGGCGCACCATGGAGATCCACCATGGCAAGCACCACGCGGCCTACGTGGCCAACCTGAATGCGGCGCTGGAGGCGGCGGGGAGCGGCGCGGCGGGCCAAAGCCTGGAGGAGCTGTTGGGCAAGCTGGGCCAAATCCCCGAGGCCCAGCGCACGGCCGTGCGCAACAACGGCGGCGGCCATTGGAACCACAGCCTGTTCTGGAACCTCATGTGCGCGGGCGGCAACGACGGGATCAGCGCCGATCTGGCGACGGCCCTGGAGCGCGATCTGGGCGGACCCGCCGCTTTCCGCGAGGCCTTCGCCAAGGCGGCCACCACGCGTTTCGGCAGCGGCTGGGCCTGGCTGGTGGTGGACCAGGGCAAGTTGAAAGTGCTGAGCACGCCCAACCAGGACAATCCCCTGATGGACGCCAGCGGCACGCCCATCCTGGCCCTGGACGTCTGGGAGCACGCCTACTATCTCAAGTATCAAAACCGGCGCCCGGAATACATCGAGAACTGGTGGAAGGTGGTGGACTGGTCGGAGGTCTCCCGCCTGTACCGGAGCGCCCTGGCGTAAGCAAGGACCTCCTGTCTGGCGCGGTCGGAGTCGCGACTGGCCGCGCATCTTGTCTCTTTGCTGGTGCGGAGCGGGTCGTCCTCGGACGGCCCGCTCTCGTTTTTGGCGAGTGTGTTGGGGGGGAAGCAACACAGAGACACAGAGGCACAGAGTCTGATTAGGAGAGTCATCCGCCCGGTCACAAACCAACTCTCAATGTCTCTGTGCCTCTGTGTCTCTGTGGTGAGTTCTGCGGTGGGTTCCCCGTCTTCTGCCAAGGTTTGCGGGCCGGGGCGCATGCGCCACATTGCCTGCGGCACTGGAGGGAGACGGGATGAGCATGATCTGGCGAAGCATCGGCCTGCTGGCGCTGAGCAACATCTTCATGACCTTTGCTTGGTACGCCCACCTGAAGAACCTCAGCCACAAGCCTTGGATCGTGGCCGCGCTGCTGAGCTGGGGAATCGCGCTGTTCGAGTACCTGCTGCAGGTGCCGGCCAATCGCATCGGCCACCAGGTGCTCAGCGTTCCGCAGTTGAAAATCCTCCAGGAGGTCATCACGCTGACGGTCTTCGTGCCCTTCTCGCTGTTCTACCTGAAAGAGCCCGTCAAGCTGGACTACCTCTGGGCCGCCCTCTGCATCCTGGGCGCCGTGTTCTTCATGTTCCGCGAGCGGCTGTTCAGCGCCTGAGGCCGCGCAATTTCCGGAGTCACCATGCCCGATCTCCACGGACAGGACCTGTTGCTCAGCGGCCGCCAGATCTGGCTGGACGGCGCGCTGCAGCCCGCCGAGCTGGAGGTGCGCGCCGGCCGCGTGATCCGTGTCGGCCGGCCGGGCGAAGGAGCGGCTACCGACCTGCCGCGGCTGGAACTGGGGGATCTCTGGGTGCTGCCCGGGCTGGTGGACACCCAGGTGCACTTCCGCGAGCCGGGTCACCCGGAGAAGGAAGACCTGGAGAGTGGCAGCCGCGCGGCGGTGGCCGGCGGGATGACGGCCTTCCTGGAAATGCCCAACACCAAGCCCCTCACCATCACGGCCGAGACGCTGGCGGACAAGGTGGCCCGTGCCACCCAGCGCTGCTGGTGCGACTTCGGCTTCTTCATGGGCGCCTCGCCCGAGAACGTGGAGCAGTTGGCGGAACTGGAGCGGTTGCCCGGCTGCTGCGGCGTGAAGATCTTCATGGGTTCCTCCACGGGCGCGCTGCTGCTGCCCGACGACGACGGCCTGCGGCGGGCCCTCGCCCACGGTGTCTCACGCGTGTCCGTGCACGCGGAGGACGAGCCGCGCCTGAAGGCACTGAAGGCCGCCCATTCGGAGGCGGACCACCCGCGCTGGCATCCCGTGCTGCGCGATCCCGAGAGTGCCCGGCTGGCCGTGGCCCGGCTGCTGGCCGCCTCGGAGGCGACTGGCCGGCCCGTGCACATCCTGCACATGAACAGCGCCGAAGAGATGGACCTGCTGCGCGCCCTGCCCGCGGGCGTGCTGGGTGGGCGGGTCACGGCCGAATTGACTCCCCAGCACCTGCTGCTGGCCGCGCCGGACTGCTATGAGGAACTGGGCTGGCGGGCGGTGATGAACCCGCCGATCCGCGAGGAGCGGCACCGGGCGGCGCTCTGGCAGGCCTTCCAGGACGGGTTGATCCACGTGCTGGGCAGCGATCACGCGCCGCACACGCGGACCCAGAAAGCCCTGCCCTACCCGGGCGCGCCCAGCGGCATGCCGGGCACGGAAACCCTGCTGCCCCTCCTGTTGGATCAGGTGCTGCGGGGTGCCATCGGCCTGGAGCGTTTGGTGGCCGTGCTGGGGGAAGGCCCCGCCCGGGCCTTCGGAATGGAGGGCAAGGGTCGCATCGAGCCGGGCGCGCGGGGCGATTTCACCGTGCTGGACCCGGCCGCCGAGTGGGTCTTGGATGAGGAGAACCTGCAGAGCCGCTGCGGCTGGAGCTCCTTCCACGGCCGGCGGCTGCGCGGCCGCGTCTCACGCACCATCATCCGCGGCCGCGTGGTCTACGCGGAGGGCGCCCTGCTGGGGCCGCCCCGGGGCGCGCCACTGGTCTTTGCCCATGGCGCTGAAGCCTGAGCTTGGCTCCGCCGTTCCAAGCGGCGGGCAGGCAACCTGATCTACTGATGCAACTTTTGTTGGAGACCGAGCCATGACTGAATTGCTGCAACGCAACGAGATATTCCAGGTGCTCACGCCCGAGGAAGCCGTGCTGCTGGCCGCCCTGCTCAAGGAGGAGCGCCTGCACGCCGGCGACGTGGTTTTCCGGCAGGGCGAGAAGCGCCGGCGCCTGATCCTGGTGCAGAGCGGGGCCATCCGGGTAAGCGAGCGCACGCCCCGGGGCGAGCAGGTGCTGGTCACCTACCACGCCGGCCACTTCCTGGGCGAGGCGGCGCTGCTGGACGACACGCCGCACAGCACCACGGCGACGGCCGCGCTGGATTCGGTGCTGCTCACGCTGGAGCGCGGGCGGTTCCAGGAATTCCTGGAGGGACATCCGCAGCTGGCCGCCAGGGTGCTGGGACAGGTGGCCCGCGTGGTGTTCGGGCGCATGAAGCTCGGGCTGGCCGCGGCGGGCGGGGCCGCCCAGTACCGCACCGGCGCCGTGCGCGTGGAACACGACCTGCTGGGGGACCGCGAGGTGCCGCGCGACGTGTATTACGGCGTGCAGACCCTGCGGGCGCTGGAGAACTTCGACATCACGGGGATCCCCCTGCACCACTTCCCCTTTTTCATCAAGGCGCTGGCCATGGTGAAAAAGGCCGCGGCCCAGGCCAACACGCGGCTGGGCCTGCTGCCGGAGGACCTCTCCACCGCGATCCAGCAGGCGTGCGACGAGATCATCGACGGCCAGCTCCACAACCAGTTCGTGGTGGACATGGTGCAGGGCGGGGCGGGCACCAGCACCAACATGAACGCCAACGAGGTGATCGCCAACCGCGCGCTGGAGCTGCTGGGCGAGGAGATGGGCTGTCACACGCGCCTGCACCCCAACGACCACGTCAACCTCTCCCAGAGCACCAACGACGCCTATCCCACCGCCATCCACCTGGCCATGCTGCTCAGCGTGCGGCCCCTGGTCTCGGAGATGGAGGAACTGGTGGAGGCCCTGCGGGCCAAGGCGCGGGAGTTCTCGCGGGTCATCAAGATGGGCCGCACCCAGCTGCAGGACGCAGTGCCCATGACCCTGGGGCAGGAGTTCGCCGCCTGGGCCCAGTCGGTCGAGGAGGACATCGACCGCCTGAAGGAAAACGCCCTGCTCTTCCTGGAAGTGAACCTGGGCGGCACGGCCATCGGCACGGGCATCTGCGCCGATCCCTCCTATCCGCGGGAGGCCATCAAGGCCCTGCGCCGGGTGTCGGGCTTTGAGTTCATCCTGGCCAAGGACCTGGTGGAGGCCTCCAGCGACACGGGCAGCCTGCTGATCTTCAGCGGCATTCTGAAGCGCGTGGCCGTCAAGACCAGCAAGATCTGCAACGACCTGCGCCTGCTCTCCAGCGGCCCGCGCTGCGGCTTCGGGGAGATCAACCTGCCGGCGCGTCAGCCGGGCAGCAGCATCATGCCCGGCAAGGTCAACCCGGTGATCCCCGAGGTGATGAATCAGGTGGCCTTCCAGGTGATCGGCAACGATTTGACCGTGACCATGGCCGCCGAGGCGGGCCAGCTGGAGCTGAACGTGATGGAGCCGGTCATCGTGTTCAACCTCTTCCAGAGCATGAGCATGCTCGAACGGGGCTTCCGCACGCTGCGCCGCTTCTGCGTGGAGGGGATCACGGCCAACGAGGAGCGCTGCCGCAGCCTGGTGGACAACTCCATCGGGATCGTGACAGCCCTGCTGCCCTGGATCGGCTACACGGCGGCCACCACGGTGGCGCGCCGGGCGCAGGAGTCGGGCATTCCGGTGCGCGACATCGTGCTTGAGATGGGCCTGCTCTCCCCGGCAGAGCTGGAGGACGTGCTGCAGCCCGAGCGGATGGTGGCCCCGGTGCGGCTCTCGGCGGACCGCGGCTGATCTCTCTCATGCTGAATCTCAACACAGAGGCACAGAGGCACAGAGGCACAGAGATTGAACTGGATCAAGTCAGGAAATCGTTGAGCGGCGTTTGATCAATCCATAATGATCTCTGTGTCTCTGTGCCTCTGTGTTCTTTGGTTCCCCTCTCCGGAGGGCGCAGGTTGCACCCGGGCCGGGATTGTTCGATTTTTGGGCGGTCACACAAGGAAGCTCTCCATGACCCTCGCCAACTGGCTGACCTCCGTGCGCCTGCTGCTCAGTCCCGTGTTCGTCCTCGTCTTTCTTCAGGAGGGACTGTGGGCGCGCATCGCGGCGCTGGCCATCGTGGTGGTGTCGGAGTTGACGGACGCCTTCGACGGCCACTTGGCCCGCTCCCGGGGCGAGGTGACAGATTTCGGCAAGCTGCTGGATCCCCTGGCCGACTCCGTCAGCCGGATCAGCGTGTTCGTGGCCTTCCTGGTGCAGGGCCTGATTCCCTGGTGGATGCTGGTGGTCTTCATCTACCGGGACAGCCTGATCAGCACCATGCGCACGGTCTGCGCCTATCGCGGCGAAGTGGTGGCTGCGCGCTCCAGCGGTAAGATCAAGGCCATCATCCAGGCCACGGCGATCATCACCATCCTGGTGGGCCGCATCGCCAGCGCGCTGTTTCCAAGCCTGCTGCCCGAGCCCCTGCTGAACCAGATCGCCTGGTGGCTGGTGTTGGTGGCGGCCGTTTACACCTTCTACTCCCTCTACGAGTACCTCTCCGCCAACTGGGACATCGTCTCCAGCGCCGGGCGCGGCAAGCCGAGGCGCGAGGCGGCGTGACCGGGCGTCTGAAACCCCTGGTCCACTGGCCGGGGGAACTGGCCCGCGGGCTCAAGGTCCTGTTCACCGACATCGACGACACGGTCTCCAGCGAGGGCCGCATTCCGGCGGAGGCCTACGCAGCGCTCTGGCAGGCCCGGGAGTGCGGCTTGCGCGTGGTCCCCGTCACCGGCCGACCGGCGGGCTGGTGCGACTTGATCGGCCGGATGTGGCCCGTGGACGGAGTGATCGGCGAAAACGGCGGCCTGGTCTTTCGGATGGAACACGGCCGGCTGGCCCACCACTTCCTCTACGACGACGCCACCCGGGCCGGCTTCCGGGCCCGCCTGGAAGCCGTGCGGGCGGAGATCCTGCGCCGCGTGCCGGGCGCGGGCATCGCCAGCGACCAGGCCTACCGCGAATACGACCTGGCCGTGGACTTCTGCGAGGACGTGCCGCGGCTGCCCCTGCAAGAGGCCCAGCGCATCCAGGCCATCTTCGAGGAGCACGGCGCCACGGCCAAGATCAGCTCCATCCACGTGAACGGCTGGTTCGGGGATTTCGACAAGGTGCGCGCCGCGCGCGCCTACCTGCGGGACTTCCTGGACCTGGATCCCGAGCGCGACCGCGAGTGCTGTGCGTTCTGCGGGGACAGCCCCAACGACGAGCCCATGTTCGGCTGGCTGGAGGAGACCAGCGTGGGGGTGGCCAACCTGCGCGACTTCCTGCAGCTGGTCCAGCGCCAGCCGGCCTTCCTCACCCAGGCCCGCAGCGGCGCGGGCTTCGCCGAGTTCGTCGCGCGCCTTGCGGAGCTGCGGGGATCCTGAGAATCTCTCTCAACACAGAGTCACAGAGGCACAGAGAATTTTTGGTGGATTTGTCCGCCGGCCTCAATTCTCTGGATCACGCGCTGTCCTTGTCAATCCCTCCCACTGTGTCTCTGTGTCTCCGTGGTGAGAATCCACTCCATCGGCGTCAGGGGGCGAGGTCGCCCAGGAAGGCGGGGCCGCCCAGCCGGCCCATCTGCCACTGGATCCAGGCGGCCCGCTCCTGGACGTAGGGTCCCGGGCGCGCCGCCGAGTACCGGCGCGGCGAGGGCAGCACGGCGGCCAGCCGCGCGGCCTGGGAGCGCGAGACCCGCTCGGGACTCGTGCGCAGCAGGTGGCGCGAGGCCGCGCCCACCCCGTAGACGCCGTCGCCGAACTGGGCGATGTTGAGGTAGACCTCCAGGATCCGCCGCTTGGGCCAGGCCAGTTCGAGCACCACGGTGATCCCGGCCTCCAGCCCCTTGCGCAGCCAGTTGCGGCCCGGCCAGAGGAAGAGGTTCTTGGCCACCTGCTGGCTCAGCGTGCTGGCCCCGCGGATCCGGCGGCTGCGACCGTTGTGCTGCAGGGCCTTGCCGATGGACTCCAGGTCGAAGCCCCAGTGGTCGGGGAAGCGCTGGTCCTCCGCGGCGATCACGGCCAGGGGCAGCTGGGCGGACATGTCGTCCAGGTCCACCCACTGATAGCGCAGCGGCGGTGCGTCCTCCCGGAACAGGCCTTCCACCCGGCGCTGGAGCATGATGGAGCTGGTGGGCGGCGGGGCCCAGCGCAGCACCAGCACGAGCAGCAGCAGCAGGGCCGTCAGGGCCCCCAGCACGTAGAGGGTCCGGCGCAGCCAGCGCCGCGCCCAGTCCAGCCGTCCGCCGGCCGGCTTCCGTTCTTGTCTCACGCCATCCCCAGGAAATCGTAACTGGTCTTCTTGCGCAGGTTCCCCAGCAGCGTGAAGAAGCGCTTGAGCAGGGCCTCCTCGGGCGCGCTCCACTCCTGGGGTGTGATCAGGTTCGATGGATCCCGGCCCTCCAGCACGGCCGCCGTCTGCCGGGAGAGGCGCAGCCGCAGGATCTCCTCGTAGTCCTGCGCCAATTGCGAGTGGCTCTCCTGGCTCAGGCCGCCCAGCTCGTGCAGCCGGGCCAGCCGGTCCAGCGTGTGGGTCTCCTCGAGGCCGTGCTTGAGCGCGTAGAGGCGCCCCGTGTTGACCACGGGCAGCAGGGCCTCCTTCAGGTCCAGGGCCCGGACCCCTGCCGGCGTGGTGGCGGCGAGCAGCAGGTTGCCGCGCAATCCCAGCGCCGGCTTGCCCAGCAGCGTGTTCTGGGCCAGGTGCAGCAGGAAGGGCGGATGCTGGCGGATCTCGTCCAGCACGAAACGGCGCAGTTCGTGGGCCAGGGCGGGATCGCCGCCCACGGCACGGAAATCGAAGGCGATGTTCAAGTCGAGCAGCTCCTGGGGGCCGGCCTCGCGGATCCAGCGCGAGAAGCGCGCGCGCCAGTCCGCGGCGGACTGGTTCCAGCGCGGCTGGGAGGCCATCACGCCACCCGTGCACTCGCGGTAGCCGGCCGTGGCCAGTCCGGCGCAGACCCGGCGGCCCAGCTCCAGGAAGTAGGCGGCGCAGGCCTCGCGTTCGTCGGCGGGCGGATCCTCGTAGAGCAGGCCGTTGTCCTGGTCGGTGAGCAGCGTCTGCTCCTGGCGGCCCTCGCTGCCCATGGCCAGGAAGACGAAGCGCGCCGGCGGCGGGCCCATCTGCTCCACTGCCAGGGCCAGCAGGCGCTGGAGCGCGCCGTCCGCCACGCTGCTGATCAGGCGGTTGATGGCCCGCATGCGCGTGCCCGAGACCAGCAGGGCCTGGACCAGCCGGGGCAGGCGGCCCACGGCCTCGGCCAGCTCCGCGGCGTCGGCGGCCTGGCTCAGCGAGTGGGTCAGGATCACGGCGCTGTAGTGGCGGAAGTGCACCAGGTTGCGGTCGCGCAGCACGCCCGCCAGCCGGCCCGCGTCGTCCAAGGCCACCAGGTGGCCGATGTGCCGGTTCTGCATCTGCAGGATGGCCTCGTAGACCAGGGCGTGGACGGAGATGGTGGCCAGCGGCGCGCTCATGATCTCGCGCACGGGCCGCGAGGCCTCCAGTCGTCCAGCGGTGACCCGGGCGCGGAAGTCGCGGTCCGTCACCAGCCCGATGGGCTCGCCCTGCTCCGTCACCACCACCAGGGCGCTGGACTCCGCCAGACTCATGCGCTGGGCGGCCTCGGCGATGGAGCGCCCCGGCGTGAGCGCAGGCACGGGCCGCACGGCGGGCGTGACCGGCTCCTGCAGGTAGAAGAGCGAACTCTGCAGCTGGCCGATGAGCTCTTCGCGCCGGGCTTCCTCGCGCACCTGCTCGCTCAGATCCTCGAGCACGCCGTCGCAGACCGTCCGGCCCTCCTCGCGCACCAGCACGGCGAAGAGCCGCACCTCGGCGCGCGAGCCGTCGGCGCGGCGCAGGGCCAGCCGCGGCCACTCGGCGCTCTCCTCGCGCTCCAGGCGCTCCACCAGCTCGCGCCGGACCGGCTCCTCGGCCACGTGTTCCAGCCAGTCCACGCCGTCCACGGCGGCCTCGGGTTCCAGGCCCAGCAGGCGGCGCATGGCCGGGTTGGCCTCCAGCAGGAGCGCGCCGTCCTGCCAGGCGCTGCGGAAAACGCCCATCCGGATGGAGCGAGTGAGCTTGCGGTAGTGCCCGCGGCTGCGGCGCAGCGCGGCGGCCAATTCCTTGTGGCGGCCGATGTCCCGGGCCACCAGGATGAATCCGCGCCGGCCCTCGAAGGCGATGGGCGAGGCGGAGAGCAGGACCTCGGCGTGTCCGCCGTCCGGTCGCTTCAGCCGCGCCTCGCCGCCCGGGGGGACGGCGCCGCCCTGCAACAGCGCTTCCAGCCACTCCAGGGCGCGCCGGTCGGCCGGGCGGTCGTCGGCGAACAGATCGCGCACGTGCCGGCCGGCCAGTTCGCCCACGCCCGCTCCGCAGAGCTGTTCCATGGGCCGGTTGGCATAGGCGCAGTCCCCGTCCAGCACCATCAGCGTGCCTTCGCTGCCGGCCTCCGCCAGGGAGCGGTACTTCTCGCGGCTGCTCTTGAGCTCGCGCTCAGCCCGGGCCCGGCGGGTCTCCAGGGCCAGGCTTTGGCGCATCACGTAGAGCATCAGCAGGCCCACCAGGGCGGCGATGAGCAGCGTGATCCAGACCAGCCGGCCGCGGACCCGGGCCATCTCGGCCTGCACGTCCTGGGTGTAGATGCCCGTGCCGATCACCCAGCCCCAGGGCCGGAAGGCCTGCACGTAGGAGAGCTTGGGGACGATCTGACCGGGGTTGTCCTTCCACTGCCAGTCGTATTCCACGTAGCCGGCGTCGCGCTCGCGCACGGCCTCCACGAACTCCACGAACACACGCCGGCCGTGGGGGTCGCGGAAGTCCGAGACGTCGCAGCCGTTCAGGTCCGTGCGCCAGGGGTGCATGATCATCACGGGACGCAGGTCGGTGATCCAGAAGTAGTCCTTGCCCTCCGGCCCGTAGCGCAGCCGCTCGATGCGGCCGGCGGCCTCCCGGCGGGCGCGCCCCGGCTCCAGGTGCCCCGTGGCGGCCTCGTCCGCGTACTCCTGCAGGATGCTGGCCGCCGTGCGCGTCAGCTCGCGGATGGTCTCCTTCTTCCGCTCCAGCAGCTGGGCCTCCATCATGGGGATGAAGACGCCGAAGATGGCCAAGAGGAAGAGCACGCCGGCCAGCGCCGCGGGCAGCCCGATGTGGAGCAGGAAGCCGCGCCAGTTGCGCTCGCCGTCCGGGGATTTCCGGCCCCGGCCCACGCGCAGGAAATCGCGGCCCGCCCAGCCCAGCACGCGCGCCAGGGGCAGCCAGGCTTCCTCGGGCAGCTCCAGGCCCGGGGCGGGGGCGCCCAGGCCGCTGCCCGGACCGTGATAATCGCTGCCGCCGCTCACCAGCAGATCGTGCTGCGCGGCCAGCCCGGCCAGCTCCGCGCGGGTCGCCTCGTCGTAACTGAGGTAGTGGGCCTCCAGCCCGTCCAGGCCGCAGGCCTTCCAGTCGGGCAGGCGGGCCGCCAGCTCCTCGAGTCCGGCCAGCCCGGCCAGCGGGTGGGCGGCGAAGGTCAGCCCGCCGGCCTCGCGCACCAGCCTGCAGACGGTCTCCAGGGGCAGCGCACCCTGACCAGGTCCCAGGGCGACGGCGCCCGGCTGCCGGCCGCCGCGCAGCGCGCCGGCCACCTGGGCCACGTGCGGATGCCGGTTGGAGTCCAGCGCCTGCAGCAGGGCCGGGTTGCGCTCGTCGAAGCGGTAGGCCAGCACGTGCAGGGTGCCGGCGGGGGTCAGGGCGTCGATCTCCGCGCCGCTGACCACGTGGATGCCGCGGGGCTCCAGGGCGCCGCGGAAGCGCTCCAGGCCGGCGACGGTGTTGTGGTCGGTGAGGGCCGCGTAGCGCACGCCGGCCTCCGCCAGCTCCTCCGCCAGCTGCTCGGGCGAGAGCACGCCGTCGCTGAAGGAGCTGTGGCAGTGCAGGTCGATGCGCCAGGCGCGTGCCGGACTCATGCGGGATCCTCCGGGTGTGTGCGGGGCCAACTTCGGAAACCACGGGGTCACCCAGCCCGCAAAGGGCCGGCGCAGCTCGCAGACCGCGCCGGCCCTTACGATGTCACACGGGTCCTGCGACTAGTGTTCCACCCCCGTCGTGGTGCGCGTGGTCAGCAGCGAGACCACGATCAGGGCCAGGAAACTCAGCGGGATGGAGATCACGCCGGGGTTGTCCAGCGGGAAGGGGGCGGTGGCCGGGTCCAGTCCGTACTTCTCGTACAGGCTGGGGGAGAAGAGGATCAGGCCCACCGAGCTTACGATGCCCACCGTGATGCCCGCGGTGATCCCCTTGGCCGTGGTGCGTTTCCAGAACAGCATCATCAGGATGGCCGGCAGGTTGGCGCTGGCCGCCACGGCGAAGGCCAGACCCACCAGGAAGGAGACGTTCATGCCTTTGAACAGGATGCCCAGCATGATGGCCAAGAGTCCCACGGCGAAGGCGGCCACTTTGCCGGCGTGGACCTTCTGCGTCTCGTTCATGTTGCGGCCCGCGTAGCGGTCCATCAGGTCGTGGGCCACGGCGCCCGAGGCGGCGATGATCAGCCCGCTCACGGTGCCCAGCACGGTGGAGAAGGCGATGGCCGAGATGACCGCGAAGAGCAGTTCGCCGAAGGAGCGCGCCAGGAGCGGCGCCGACATGTTGTTGTCCAGCGGATTCACCACGCCGCTGGTCATGGCGCCCAGGCCCATGTAGAGCGTCAGCACGTAGAAGGCGCCGATGGCCGCGATGGCCACGATGGTGGACTTGCGCGCCGAGGTGGGGCTGGGAACCGTGTAGTAGCGAATGAGGATGTGGGGCAGCGCGGCGGTGCCGAAGAAGAGGGCCAGCATCAGCGAGATGAAGTCCAGCCTCTCCAGCGGAGTGCCTTCCACCTTGAACTTGAGGCCGGGTCGCATCACGCGGTTGCCCGGAGTCTCCTGGGGGTAGATCACCTTGACCTTGGCGCCGTCCTCCGCCGTGAAGGAGACATCCTTCCAGCGGCGCACCACGGTCTCCTTGTCCGACATCAGCGAGAGATACTCGAGGGGACCCACCGGGCCGGTCAGCGCCGCCCCGCCCGTGCGGCCGGCCACGCGGACCAGATTGCCCACCTGGCGCAGTTTGTTCTCCGGCGAGGCGGGCGCGCCGTTGATCACGTGCGTGCCGTCGGCGCCCTTGGCCTCCCACTGGGCCTGGGTCAGCGTCACAGCGGCACCGTCGCCCTCCTCCACGTGCCACCAGCCTTCGCCGGCGGGGCCGGCAAGGCGCACGAAGCGCGCCTTCTTCACCACGGCGCTCTCCAGCACGGCGTAGGTGCTGTCCAGGGGCAGCACGCCGTCACCGGCCAGCGTGGCCTGCAGCACGGCGGGCTCCACGAAGGGCACCTTGCCGCCCTGGTCGGGGGCCGGGTTGAATCCGCGCACCAGCACGGCGATCACCAGCGCCAGGGAGAAGACCACCAGCAGGGCGCCCTTGATGAACTGCACGTAGGTGGTGGAGGTCATGCCGGCGGTGGCCACGATGGTGATCACGATGGCACCGACCATGATCACGCCCCAGGCGTGGGGGATGCCCAGCAGGGGCTCCACCAGCACGCCGGCGCCCACCATCTGCGGGATCAGGTAGAAGATCGAGACGATCAGCGTGCTGATGGCCGCGGCCAGTTTGATCCCGCGGGAGTCGAACTTGGCGTCCAGCGCGTCGGTGAACGTGTACTTGCCCAGCCGCTTCATGGGCTCGGCCACGATGAACAGCGCCACGATCCAGCCGGCCAGGTAGCCGATGGAATAGAGGAAGCCGTCGTAGCCGGCGGTGGCGATCATGCCGCAGATGCCCAGGAAGGACGCGGCGCTTAAGTAGTCGCCGGCGAAAGCGATGCCGTTCACCGACCAGTGGATGGTGCCGCCGGCCGCGTAGTAGGCGCTGGCCGAGGTCGTGCGACGGGCGAGCCAGAACGAGAGCCCCAGCACGCTGGCCACGAAGACGAGGAAGACCGTGATCGCCATCAGTTCCTCCCCTCTTTGGACGCCAGCAGCCGCTCGCGCACGGAGCAGACCCGGTCGTAGACCAGCGCCAGCACCAGGGCCACCAGGATCAGACCCATGCCGTAGACCACCGCCAGGTTGAGCCCGGCGAAGACCGTGTGCTCCATGGCCAGGGGGTCGGCGATGTTGATGGCCACGAACCCGACGTAGATCAGGGCGTAGACGGCGAACATCCAGACGCCCAGGCGGGCCTTGAAGGCGGAGCTTGGATCCTTGCCCGTGGGGGCAGCCGGTTTGTGCAGCATGGAGACCTCCCTGTCCTGGTTGACGGCGCGAGTGTATTGGGTGAAGACAATTGGTGAATCGGGGCGTCACACGACGCCGCCGGGAACGGGTGCTGGAAATCCATTGTGACAAGCGAACGGCGCGGATCGGCCGATTACAGCCGAATCGCGTTCAGCACCAAAATAGGAGAGGCATCCCCGGGCGACAACGGAATTTTGCGGCGCCGACATCACGCCCGGACAGCAGGACGGGGAGCGGACGCGAGGCTCTGCGCCCTGCGTCCGCTCCCCGGCAGGGGTCGCGAATGACTCGATGGACTACGCCCCGGGCGGTGTGGGCGGCAACTTTGCCAGCCAGCGTCGGCGGCGCCACTCGCGGACCCCGTCCAGCCACTGGTCGGCCTTCAGGTGGAAGGCCGGCACCACCAGCAGGCTGAGCGCCGTGGAGACCGCGAGACCCGTCAGGATGCCGATGGCCATGGGCGAGCGGATCTCCGAGCCCGGGCCCAGACCCAGGGCCGAGGGCAGCGCGGCCATCATGGTGGCCGTGCTCGTCATCAGGATGGGCCGCAGACGCTTGGGTCCGGCTTCCAGCAGGGCGTCCCGGGCCGCCAGTCCACGCGCCTGGGCCTGGCGCGCGTAGTCCACCAGGATGATGGAGTTCTTCTTGACGATGCCCAGCAGCAGCAGCAGGCCGATCATCGAGAAGATGTTCAGGCTCTTGCCCGCCAGCCAGAGCCCGCCCGCCGCGCCCGCCACGGAGAGCGGCAGGATGGTGAGCACGGTGACGGGGTGCAGCAGGGAGTTGAACTGCGAGGCCAGCACCATGTAGGCCACGGCGATGCCCAGGAAGAGCGTCATCAGCAGGCTGCCCATGGATTCCTTGAAGGCCACGCTGGCTCCACCCAGCACCAGCCGGTGCCCGCCGGGCAGGTCGCGGCCCATTTCCTCCACCGCGGCCAGCACCTCCTGCTGGGCGTGGCCGGGCGCCACGTTGGCCGTGATGGTGATGGCGCGCTCGCGGTCCCGGCGCGTGATGGCCTGGAGGGCGGGGCGCTCCTCGGTGACCACCACGCTGGAGAGCGGCACCAGCTCGCCGGCCGCTGTGCGGACCCGCAGGCGCATCAAGTCCTCGGGGCGCGAGCGCTGGCCGGCCAGCAGGCGCATGCGCACGTCCAGGCGCCGGCCGCCCTCGCTGTACTTGCCCACCCGCAGGCCGCCCACCAGCGCGTTGATGGCGCCGGCCACGTCCTCCACGGGAATGCCCAGGTCGGCGCAGCGCGCCCGGTCCGGTGTGACACGCAGCTCGGGCATGCCCACCTGGTAGTCCGTGTCCACGTCCACGGCCAGGCCACTGGCCTCCAACTCCTTCTTCAGGCCGCCTGAGACGAGCACCAGGTCGTCCCAGTCCGAGCCGCGCACGGAGAATTCGATGGGGAAGCCGCGCCGGGCCGTGAAGCCCTGCTGGCTGGGGTCCTGCACCATGGCGCGCACACCGGGGATGGAGTTGAGCTCCTTGCGCAGCACGCCGGCGAAGTCCAGGTGCGTGAAGGTCCGCTCCCCGGGTTCCACCAGCGTCACGAACAGGAAGGCCGAGTTCACCTGGCCGGAGCCCATCCCGCCCACCACGCCGAAACAGCGCAGCACCTCGGGGTGGGCCAGCACGCGCGCCTCCACCTTGGTCATCAGCTGGTCGGTCTCGTTGATGTTGGCGCCCACGGCGGTCTGCACGCGGACCATCAGGCGGCTCTGGTCCTGGGTGGGGACGAACTCACCGGGCAGGGATCGCAGCACGGCGATGGCGCCCACGGTGAGCAGCAGCGCGCCCACGAGCACCTTGCCCGGGTGGGTCAGCACGTGGCCCAGGGTGGTGTGATACGCGCGCTCGATGCGCGAGAAGACGCGGTCCGCGAGCCGTCCCACGCCGCCGCGGCCCTCGCGGCTGGTGTCCAGCAGCTGGGCGCAGCGGGCCGGGGCCAGGGTGACGGCCTCCACGTAGCTGAACAGCACGGCCACGCAGAGCGTGACGCCGAACTGCATGAAGAAGCGCCCCACCACGCCCTTCATGAAGATCACGGGCAGGAAGATGGCCACCACGGCGATGGTGGCGGAGAGCGCCGCGAAGGTGATCTCCGCCGTGCCCTCGCGGGCGGCCGTGACCTTGTCCTTGCCCATCTCCCCGTGCCGGAAGATGTTCTCCATGACCATGATGGCGTCATCCACCACGATGCCCACCGCCAGCGCCATGGCCAGCAGCGTGAAGGTGTTGAAGGTGTAACCGAGGAAGTAGATCACGGCCACGGTCCCCAGCAGGGACATGGGAATGGCCAGGATCACGTTGAGCGTGCTGGAGAGCGAACCCAGGAAGATCCAGCAGACCAGCGCCGTGAGCAGCACGGAGAGCACCAGCTCGAACTGGATCTCGTGGACCGAGTCCGCGATGAACTGGGTGGAGTCGAAGTTGATGGCCAGTTCCATGCCCTCGGGCAGGGTGGTCTGCAGCTGGGCCATGGCGGTCTTGACATGGGCGGCCACCTCCACGGCGTTGGCGCCCCGCTGTTTGCGGATGCCCAGTCCCATGGCGGGCTGGCCGTTGACCCGGGCCATGCTGCGCACATCCTCGAAGCCGTCCTCCACCAGCGCCACGTCGCGCAGGTAAACGGGCGTGCCGCGCTGGTTGCCCACTTCCAAGTTGCGGAAGGACTCCAGGTCCAGGGCCTCGCCCAGCACGCGCACGTTGATCTCGCGGCCCTCGGTCTCCAGGCGGCCGGCGGGCAGCTCCACGTGGCCGGCCTGCAGGGCGCGCGTCACCTCGCCCACCGTGAGGCCGCGTTCGTCCAGCCGCTCGCCGTCCAGCCAGATGCGCACGTTGCGCTCCAGGTAGCCGCCCATGGTGATCTCGCCCACGCCGGGCAGGGTCTGGAGCTTCTCTTTGACCTGGTAACGCGCGATGTCGGTCAGCCGCTGGCGCGGGAAGGGACCGGAGAGTCCCAGCCAGAGGATGGGCTGGTCCTCGGGGTTGGTCTTGGAGACGGTGGCCGGGTCCATGTCCCGGGGCAGGCGGCGCTGGGACTGCGCGATGCGCGTCTGCACGTCCTGCAGCGCCAGGTCCACGTCGCGCTCCATGGCCAGCTCCAAAGTGAGGCTGGCGCCGCCCTGGCGGGCCGAAGAGGTGATGGACTGCACGCCCTCCACCTGCACCAGGGCCTCTTCGAGCACCTCCACCACCTCGCTTTCCATCGACTCGGGCGAGGCGCCCTCCCAGGACAGCGAGACGCTGATGGTGGGGAAGTCCACGTCGGGGAACTGGCTGATCCCGATGCGCCGGCCCGCCACCAGGCCGAAGAGCACGGTGGCGGAGATCATCATCCAGGCCAGCACCGGTTTGCGGATGCAGATCTCGGTGAGGTTCATGGCTTGACCTTCTCTCCCGCTCCGGGCTTGGCGCCCGCCGGGCCGCCGCCGGGCTTGCCGCCGCCCACGCGCACGGCGGATCCGTCCCGCAGGGCCTCGGCGCCGCGCACCACCAGACTCTCCGCCGGCGCCAGGCCGCTGCGCACCTCCACCAGGCCCTCGGCCGTGCGCAGGCCCAGCTCGAGCACGCGCTCCTGGGCCTTGCCGTTCTTGATCACATAGGCCAGGAAGCCGCGCTCGCTGGGCCGCACGGCGGTCTGCGGAATCACCGGGCTGTTGGCGCTGGACCCCACGGGCACGCTGATCTCGGCGAAGGAGCCAGGCCGCAGGGCGGGATCCGGGCGCAGGACCTCGGCGGTCACGTCCACCATGCGCGTGTCCTCCCGGGCGGACTCCGCCACGTGCACCAGGCGCGCCTGCCCACCGCCGGGCTGGTTGCGGACCTGGAAGCGGGCCACCAATCCGGGGCGCAGGCGCGAGGCCTCGCCCTCCGGGACCTGGAAGCGCAGCAGCAGCGGCTCGCGCCGCACCAGCGTGGCCAGCAGGGCGCCGGGCTGCACGTAGCGGCCGGTCTGCACGTCGCGGGTCTGGATGGCCCCGGCGAAGGGCGCGCAGGCGCGCGAATCGTCGGCGTTGCGGACCGTCTGGGCCAGGGTGGCCTCGCGGGAGCGCAGCTCGGCCTTGGCCGTTGCCACGCGCGTGCGCCAGCTCTCCACCTCTTCGCCGGCGATCAGCCCGGGATTGCGGTCGTTGGCGCCGTCCCGGCGGTTCAACCCCGCCTCGGCCTCGGCCAGCGCCGCCCGCGCCTTCTCCAGGGCCGCGGACGCCTCCTCCACCAGCAGGCGGTAGCGCTCGGGCTCGATCTCCACCAGCGGCTGGCCGGCCGCCACCACCTGGCCCTCGCGGAACAACACGCGCTCCACGGCGCCGGGCACGCGCGCCGTGATCTGCACGATCTCGAAGGCCTCGATGGAGCCCACGGCACTCACCAGGTATTCCACCTGCTGGCCGCTCACCAGGCTTACGTCAACGGGCATGGGCTGGGCGCCGCGCTTGCCGCCGGCGGGCGCGGCCGCCTCCTTGCCCCCCCGGGAACAGGCCACGGACAGCAACAGGGCCAGCAGGCCCACGGCCAGGCGGGCCGGGATCATGCGCATCATTCTTTCATCTCCTTCCCGTCATCCTCCAAGGGTCCCAGCCCGCGCACGGCGCGCAGATCCAGCCAGGCCAGCGCCTGGGAAACCTGGGCCCGGGTGCGTTCCACCTCCGCCTCGAAGAGCTGGACGGCGGCGTCCGTGGCCTCCAGCGCGCGGATCAGGCCCTGGCGATAGAGTTCGGTGCTTTCCTCGGAATTGCGCCGCGCGGCCCGCACGGCCGCCTCGGCGCGAGTCAGGCCCGCCTGGGCGCTCTCCAGCGCCGTGCGCGAGAGCTGCAGTTCCACGTCCAACTGGCGCTCGAGCCAGTCCGCGCGCAGGCGGGCGGAGCGCTCCAGGGCCCGGCGCTCGCCGTACTGGGCCAGGCGCAGACCGCCGTCGAAGACGGACCAGCCCAGGCTGAGGCCCCAGTTCCAGTGCTCGTCGGCCGCCCCGAAGTCTTCGGACTCGTCGGTCCAGGTGCCGGCGCCCACGCTGAGGTCGGGCACCCAGCGGGTCAGCGGCTCGCGGGCGGCGGAGCGCGCGGCCAGGGCGCGCTCGCGAGCAGCGCCCAGGTCGGGCCGCAGGGCCAAGGCTGTGTCACGCGAGTCGGGGGCGGGCACTTGGGCCGAAAGGATCAGCAGTTCTTCCGGCGTGGCCAGCGAGTCCGACTCCAACGGACCGGTGAGCGACTCCAGGCGCAGCAGGCCGCTGCGGGCCTGGCCTCGGGCCTGCACCCACTCGCGCTCGGCGCTGGCCAACTCCAGCTCGGCGCGGGTCAGATCGTTGCTGCCCACCAATCCGGCCTCGCGCCGCACCTGGATCTCCGCCAATGAGCGACGGGCCAGTTCCAGGCGTTCTGCGGCGGCCCGGGCCACCTGATGCAGGCTGTAGGCGTCCAGGAAGGCGGCGGCGCTCTCGAAGGCCAGCGCGCGCAATTCCGAGCGCTCGTCCAGCGCGGCGGCCCGGCTGCTGTGCCGGGCCTGGCCCACCAACGGCAGCGCCTGGGCGTCGAAGAGCAGCTGGCTGGCGCCCGCCCGGGCCTCCCAACCCTCGTAGCTGGAACTGCCCGAGGCGCCGCCTTCGCTGGCGTATTCGCTGCGTTCCAGGTCCAGACGCAGGCTGGGCAGCAGGACGGACCAGGCCTGGCCCACCCGTGCGGAGGCGGCCCGGCGCTCGGCCCGGGCGATGGCCGCGCGTTCGTGGTGCTCCACGGCGGCCTGGACGGCCTGTTCCAGGCTGAGGGAGGCTGCGACCTGCGCGGGCAGGGCGGCGGCCAGTCCGAGCGTGAGAAAAAGCCCCACACGGGGCCAGCAGGAGCGGCAGGGCGCGGGGCGCCCGGCTCGGTCGGATCTGGTTGTCATGGATGATCCCGGATTACTCTCGACGGGGCCAAGGTAGCACCGCGGACGCTGGGCGCCCGCGGCGGACGCGGCGCGAGCGCGGGGTGTGAAATCTTGAGCACCCGGGCTCAGCGCCCGGGCGGCGGCAGCTCTCCCAGGCCGGCCAGGGCGCGGCGGACCAGTTCCTGGCGCAGCGGCAGGTCGGCCTCGCCGCGCAGGTCCAGGTTGAGGGCGAAAACCAGCGTGCGCCCCTCGCGCTCCAGCCAGCCCACCCACCAGCCGTGGCCGGGTTCGATACGGGCGGCCCAGCCCGTCTTGGCGTGCAGCACGTAGTCCGGCGTGGCCTCCACGATCAGCGCTTCGCGCAGGATGCGCTGGCTGCGCTCCGAGAGCGGCAACTCCAGCCGGGCCAGCCGGGCCAGGAAGCGCACCTGCTCCACGGGGGAGATGGCCAAGGCGCCGTCCAGCCAGAAGTGGTCGACGCCGCCGCCGCAGTCGGCGTTGCCGTAGTCCAGCGAGTCCAGCCAGAGGCGCAGTCGACTCTCGCCGATCCGCCGGGCGAAATCCTGATAGACGGGCACGGATGAAACGGACAGCGCGCTGCGCAGCGTGTGGTCGCGGTTCCAGCCGGCGATGGGATGTGTCACGCCGTCCCAGGGGAGGACCTGGCGCTCGTCGCGCAGCACGCCGGTCTCCAGCGCGATCAGGCTGTTGGGAATCTTGAAGGTGGAGGCGGGCAGCCGGCGCTCCCGGGCCCGGACGGTGTCGCTGGCCAGCCAGTGGCCGCTCTCCAGTTCCTGCATCACCAGGGTTCCCGTCACGCCGGCCGCGCGGAAGAGCGCCAGCCAGTCCGGGCGCAGCTCGGGCGTCCAGGGCTCGGCGGCCCGCAACCCAAGGGCACAGCCACCCAGCAGCAGGAGCAGGAGTAGGAGCAGGTGTTTCACGCTCACTCCCCTTCCGGCGGACAGACGGGCCCGCCCTTGTCGAAGACCACGCGCCAGCGGCCGTCGGCCTCTTTGCGCCAGATGGACTGGAAGGTGGCGATGACCCGGCCATCGGGGTCGCGGACGGGTCCGCTGCTCAGGGCCAGCCCGCCGGAGTCCAGCGCCTCCACGGTCTCGGGCTCCCAGCTGAAGGGCGGCTGCGGGTCCTGGAAGAAGGGCTCCCAGCCCGCCACCACGGCGGCGCGTCCGCGCAGCAGCGTGCGGCCGAAGAAGAGGGCCTCTGCGGAGACGAACCCGGCAAAGGCCGAGAGATCGCGCGCGGCCATGCTGGCGGCGAAGGCCGTCTCGGCGGCCCGCACCTCCACGACCGCCCGCGCGGCGAGGTCGGGCGCCGCGCCGCCCTCCGGCTCGCCCGCCCGGGCACAGAGCGCGCCGGCGAGCAGCAGTCCCAGTTGCCAGTGGTTCATGTTCGGCCTCCGTTACTGGTGGGGCAACTTGATCTCTGGCCTGACTCAAGCGTTCTCAACACAGGGACACAGAGGCACAGAGTTTGAGAGTAGGCCTTGGTCGAGGCCGAATCGTCCTGGGGTCCAAGGTGCGCACGAAGTATGGAAGACTCAAAGACGAACTGTGTCACGTGAGGTGAAGGCCGCCGGTCTGACCGCCCGTGGCTGACCGCCCGTGGCTGACCGCCCGTGGCTGAACATAAACCTGGGTGGATGGCAGCGACCGAAAGATGCTTCACCACAGAGACACAGAGGCACAGTCGAAGCAGCATTTGGATTGGATTCGCAGACGAAGAATACTCGTTCACTACCTGGCTGTGTCTCTGTGCCCCTGTGGTGAGTCCGTTAGACACGCTCGTCGGCGCTGGGGCCGTAGATGCTGGGCAGCGGCGCATCCGTCATGCGCAGGTACACGCTGAGCTGTCCCCGGTGGTGAATCAGGTGGCTGAGGATCATCCCGCGCCAGGCTTGCTGTCGCGGCTGCGTGAAGATGATCCGCTCGCCCATGCTCAGCGTCCAGCTGGTGCGGAGCTGTTCGTCGCTCTGTGCGCTGAGGGCCGTGCGCAGGGCACCCACGTTGGCGTCGAACCGCTCCAAGGCCTCGGCCACGCTCGTCAGGGCCACGTTCCGGGGGCCGCCGTCGGCAGGCAGGGCGAAGGATTCGGTGTTGAAGATGGTCCCGCCCCAGAGCGGAATGCTCAGGATGTGCGTGGCCAGCTCGGCCAACGTCCAGGACTTGGGGTGTGGCCGCCAGTCCAGCTTGTCCTCCGGCAGGCGCTCCAGCATGCGGCGCGTGCTGGCCATCTCGTGCTCGAACTCGGGCAGCAAGGTCTCGACGAGGCTCATGGTCGCGTCCTTCAACTGAAAATGGTGGATGAATCGGCGGCAACATAAGGATGCTCGGCGCCTTCAACACAGGGACGCAGAGGCAGCACGGGTGAGTTGATTCACCACAGAAGCACAGTGGCACAGTGGCACAGGGTTTTGGATTTGGCCTTGGTCGGATCCAGATCGTCCTATGGTCCACTATGTGCACGAAGTCTCGAAGACAAATCGTGTCACGTGTGGTGAAGGCCTTCAGGCCTGAACCAATGAATGGGTGTAGTCCGAAGGACGAACCAACTACAATCGGACCAGGACTCACATGGTTCGGCCGTCTGTCCGACGCCCGCCGCGAGGCGGGCTAGTTACGGCCGCTGAAAAGAGCGCCTCTTTGGTTCCACCTTTCTGGCGCCAGCAGAAAGGTGGAAAACAAGGCTCCCGGCAAGTCACCGGGACGAGCCACGGGATCCCAGCTTTCGCTGGGATGACAGTCATTTTGCCATGGGATCCCCCGGTCAAGCCGGGGGATGACGGCTTGCGAGAATCCTGACCGGCCGTCCCCCATCCCGACCTTCCCGCTGAAGGGGGAAGCAGCTGCCCGAGCTGCCGGGATGACAGGTCTGGGAAAAAGAAAGGGGGCCTTTCGGCCCCCCTTGTCGAAGACTCAGCTGCCGATGCGCATCTTGTAGAAACTGCGCCAGACGAAGACCAGCGAGATGGCGAAGAAGATCGCCGCCAGGCTGAAGCGCAGCCCCTGGCCGAGATTGATCGCCAACTCCACGGCCAGCAGACCGAAGAGGGTGGTGAACTTGATCACCGGGTTCATGGCCACGGAGGACGTGTCCTTGAAGGGGTCGCCCACTGTGTCACCGATCACGACGGCGTCGTGCAGGGGCGTGCCCTTGGCCTTCATGTCGGTCTCGACGATCTTCTTGGCGTTGTCCCAGGCGCCGCCGGCATTGGCCATGAAGATGGCTTGGTAGAGGCCGAACAGGGCGATGGAAATCAGGTAGCCGATGAAGAAGTACTCGTCCAGGCAGGCGAAGGCCAGGGTGGAGAAGAAGACCGTCAGGAAGATGTTGAACATGCCCTTCTGCGCGTACTGCGTGCAGATGGCCACCACCTTCTTGGAGTCCTCCACGTTGGCCTTGGTGGCCCCGGTGTCCAGCTTGATGTTGCGCTTGATGAACTCCACCGCGCGGTAGGCGCCCGTGGAGACGGCCTGGGTGCTGGCCCCCGTGAACCAGTAGATCACGGCGCCGCCCATCACCAGACCCAGCAGGAAGGGCGCGTTCAAGAGCGAGAACATCCCGGCCACGCTGTCCAGCGCTTCCTGGGTGATGTCCATCCCCTCCGGCAGACCCGTCACTTTGCGGGCCAGCAGCACGATGATCGAGAAGATCAGGGTCGTGGCGCCCACCACGGCGGTGCCAATGAGCACGGGCTTGGCCGTGGCCTTGAAGGTGTTGCCCGCGCCGTCGTTCTCCTCGAGGAAGTCCTTGGCCACCTCGAAGTCCGGCTTGAAGCCGAAGTCCTTTTGGATGTTGGCTTCGATGCCCGGGATGGTTTCGATGGTTGAGAGCTCGTAGACCGACTGGGCGTTGTCTGTCACCGGGCCGTAGGAATCCACGGCAATGGTCACCGGGCCCATGCCCAGGAAGCCGAAGGCCACCAGACCGAAGGCGAAGATCGCCGGGGCCACCATGATGGCTGCCAGACCCGTGGAGGCCACGGCGTAGGCCGCGCCCATCAGGATCAGGATGGCCAGGCCCAGCCAGTACGCGCTGAAGTTGCCCGCCACGAAGCCCGAGAGGATGCCCAGGCTGGCGCCGCCCTCTTCGGCGGACTTGACCACTTCCTTCACGTGGGCCGACGAGGTGGAGGTGAAGACCTTGACCAACTCGGGGATGATGGCGCCCGCCAGGGTGCCGCAGGTGATGATGGTGGCCAGCTTCCACCAGAGCGTGCCGTCGCCCAGGGAGGCGATCAGCAGGTAGCTGATCAGGTAGGTCATGCCGATGGAGATGGCGGAGGTCAGCCAGACCAGGCTGGTGAGCGGCGCCTCGAAGTCCATCTTCTTGGCCTCGCCGTAGCGGGCCTTGGCGACCGTCTCGTTGATGTAGTACGAGGCCACGCTGGTGATGATCATCATCACGCGCATGGCGAAGATCCAGACCAGCAGATCGACGCGGAAGGTCTCCTGCACGGCCAGCAGGATGAAGGAGATCAGCGCCACGCCGGTGACGCCGTAGGTCTCGAAGCCGTCGGCCGTGGGGCCCACGCTGTCGCCCGCGTTGTCGCCCGTGCAGTCGGCGATCACGCCCGGGTTGCGCGCGTCGTCCTCCTTGATCTTGAAGACGATCTTCATCAGGTCGCTGCCGATGTCGGCGATCTTGGTGAAGATGCCGCCCGCGATGCGCAGCGCGGCCGCGCCCAGGGACTCGCCGATGGCGAAGCCGATGAAGCAGACGCCGGCCAGGTGCCCGGGCACGAAGAGCAGGATGGCGAGCATGATCAGCAGTTCGATGGAGATCAGCAGCGTGCCGATGGAGATGCCGGCCTTCAGCGGAATGGCGTAGACGGGATAGGGCTTGCCCTTCAGGCTGGCGAAGGCCGTGCGGCTGTTGGCGAAGGTGTTCACGCGGATGCCGAACCAGGCCACGCCGTAAGAGCCGGCGATGCCCACCAGGCTGAAGGCCAGGATGATGATCACGTTGCGCAGGACTTCGCCCGATGTGTCACCGATGGGATTGAGCGCGCCGAAGTAGACGGCGATGATCGCGCCGATGAAGCCCCAGAGCAGCATGATGAACTTGCCCTGCGTCACCAGGTAGGTCTTGCAGGTCTCGTAGATCAGCTCCGAGATCTCCTTCATCGAGGAGTGCACGGGCATGCTCTTCAACTGGTTGTAGACGAACCAGCCGAACAGGCAGCCCAGGGCGCAGATGATCAGGCCCAGGCCCAGCAGGCCCGTTCCGCTGATGCCGCCCAGGTAGGTGTGGCCGCTCAGGTCGGGCACCATCAGGTCCGCTTCGCTGGCCAGCGCCAGCGCGGGACTGGCGCCCATCAGGAGTAGTCGGGTCCAGGCTCTTGCGTTCACGCTTCGTGTCCTCCTTGCCCATGTTTGATGCGTTGTGAGCGGGTTCGGGAGCGGCCCGGCGCAGGCGCAGGCCTCGGTCGCCCGGCGTGGCAAAAGGAAACCGCGGAAGGCCGCGAGCCGCGGCTTCTGAAAAGCGGTGGGCGATGGCTGCCAAATCCTTGCGACGCGGCTGGGACGCCACAAGAAGTCGCTTTTCCCCTTTCAAAGCAATCAGATCGCACGCGAATGGCGGCTCAGGACGGCGATCCGGGCACGGGACGAGGCGGGTGGACCGGGGAATCCCGGCCGCCGGCGCAGGGCGGTGCGTCGAGTCGCGCGGGGTTCAGGGAGTCAGCCAGATGGCGTAATAGATCACGTAGAACCAGGAGAAGATGCCGTGCAGGATGGCCCAGAGCAGGGACTTGTTCAGGCTCCAGGAGATGGTCACCGCCAGGGCCGTGCCCAGGCCGATGCCCGCCTTGGCCGCGCCGCCGCCGCGGTTCCAACGCGAGCGGCAGGCCTCGCCGCGGGAGACTTCGACGTGGATGGTGTCGTCGCTCATGAGACCTCCGGTTTCGGCCGAAGCGGCCGGGTCAATGCTCGAGTTTCCAGGCCACTGCCCCCAGCAGCAGGCTGATCGCCACCAGCAGCAGCGCGTTGGGGACGAAGTAGGGCATCAGCATCAGGGCCACGCCGCCGATGGTGGGCACCCACTCTTTCTTCCGGCGGCCGTATCCGAACCAGAACATGCCCACCACGCTGACCAACAGCTTCCAGAGCAGGGGAAAGGGCAGCTCCATGGGTCTCCTCGCTCCGGCCGCGGGCCGGGCGGGTTGTGTGTCACGCAGCGCGCGGTCCCGGACCCGTCAACGCACCAGCAACAATTTGCGGCTTGCGCTGCGATCCCCAAGCTCCAGCCGGGCGAAATACAGGCCGCTGGGCCAGCCCTCCGCGCCCAGCTGCTGGCGGTGCGTCCCGGCGGCCAGGGGCCCCAGCTCGCGGCGCCAGCGCTCGCGGCCCGCCACGTCGTGCACGGTCAGGCGGGCGGTGGGCGCGGCCCGCTCCAGGGTGAAGGCGAGCTGCGTCGCCGGGTTGAAGGGATTGGGCGCGGCCACCAACTCCAATCTGCCGGGCCGCTGGGGGCCTGGGTCGACGCCGATCTCCCAGACCACCTCCAGGCGCAGCAGGTCGCCGTTCTCCAGGCCCAGCAGGGCGTGTCCGCAACTGCCCGTGCTGAGGCAGCGGGCCACGGCCAGCGGGGCGGCGGGCAGCGGCACCTCTCCCCAACAGCTCAGCGAACCTGAGTGATCCATGAACTCGAAGACCTCGTGGGGGTCGCGCGTCGCCGCCACGCCGTAGCCGGTGGTGGAGCAGGTGCTGACGACGCCCGCGCGCCAGACGGAGTCCGTCACCTCATAGGCGCCGGCGGCGTCGGGTTGCAGCCAATAGAGCGCGCCCGCTGCCGCCGCCACCCCGTCGCCCCAGGAACAGGCGGAGAGGTCGAGCACCGGCCCGCCCAGCTGGAGCACGCCTGCCAGGACGGGCTGGCCCAGGTTCGTGGCGTCCACGTCGAAGAGGCGGCCGTCGGCGCAGCCCACCAGCAGGTGGCGGCCCGCCCACTCGGCGCAGAGCGGCTCGGCAGCCAGGGGAATGGTGCCGTGGTGCAGCAGGAACCACGGGTTGCGGTTGGCCTGCTTGAGGGCCACGAAGGCGTCGGGCGTGACGTAGGCGATGAGGTCGTCGGGGCCCCAGGCCAACAGCTTGACGGGGTCGGTGGGATGGATGCCGCGCAGCTGCACGCCGCCGTCCGTCTCCTCGTAGAAGCGCAGGCCCGCGCCGTAGCGGCAGCCGGCGAACAGGAGCGGTTGCTCGTTCCAATGGCGCCAGGCGATGTCGCCGCCGTCCACGGGCAGGGGCAGCGCCACGTCAGCGGTCTCGATGGGCCCGGGATCCCAACCCCAACTCCAGTCCCAGTGAATGCGTCGGAAGCCCTGGCCCCCGTCCAGGCACCAGAAGGACGGTTCGTGGGGATCCACATGGGGAATGGAGAGCAGGCGGGGCCGCGTGGCGTGGCGGGCCAGCAGGTCCAGGCGCGGGGCGCCGGCCTCCTGGCGCAGCACGTGCAGGCTGACACCAGCGGCCCCCTCGGCCACCAGCAGGCTGTCGTTCCGCAGAGTCAGGCGCCGGGCGGATTCCACCGTGCGCCAGCGGCTCAGCAACAGGGGCTGGTTGACGTCGGACAGGTCCGCCAGCGCCAGCCCGCTGTCCCCGCAAGCCAGCACGAAGAGGCCGTCGCGCCAGACCGCAGCATCGTACACGGGCAGGCCCGCGGACCAAGCCGGCCCAACCGTGGGAGAAGAGGGCTCGTCCACGTTCACGGCGCGCAGTCCGTCGTCGCCCAGGCAGGCGGCCAGCCGCCCGCCGCCGCCCGCCAGCCGCGACACGCCGGGCAGCGCCGCGCGGCCCAGCGGCTGGGGCGGATTGCCCAGATCCACGCCGCGCAGGCTGTCGGCGTCCGTCCACCACGCGCCACCCGTGACGCAGAGGGCTGTCGGTGTGTGGGGCAGGCCGCCTGACCACGGCATCAGACCCGGATCCGCCAGGTCCAGACGCCCGTGCCAGAGCATGCTGTGCGTGGCGGCCACCAGCAGGTCGCCTTCCTGGGCCAGCGCTTGGAAACCCGCCTGCAGGGCCACGGGAGTCTCCCCGCCGCGCTCACGCACACGCAGCATTCCCGGCCCGGTCAACACGGCATTCAGCCGGCTGCCCGCCGCCAGCTCCACGCTTTCGGCCTCCACTTCCTGCCGCTGTTCCATAAGCAGGCCGCCCAAGGGATCCTGGCCCAGCCAGCGCAGGTCCCCTTCGCCCAGCAGACAGGGTGCGCCGGCCTGCCAGCCCACGACCCGCACGTCCACGCCGGGCAGCGTGCCGACGATCTCCACGGCCCGGGCGGGCGCGACCAAGGCCAGGGCCGCCAGGGCGGCGAAGGCCGGCAGCGGGTGATGACGTCTCATGTCGCGCCTTCCAGGTTGCGGGCCGTGTAACACGGCGGTCGATTCCACTCAGTCCAGCTTGATCCGCGCCACCAGCGAGGCGCCGGGCGCCACCTCCAGGCCCGTCAGCTCCGCCGGGTCCAGGGGCAGCACGAACTGTTCCTCCTGCGCCGTGGCCCGCAGGCTGTAGGCCGTGAAGCCCTGGGCTGTGCGGGTCAGCACGGGCAGCACGGTGGAGGGCGCCGGGGGCGCGCTCCAGCCCACGCGCAGGGCCAGCCGCGGGCCTTCCGCCGTCTCCACCCGGCCCGTGCGCACGCGGATCTCCGGCACGACGGACTCGCGCCACTGCCCGTCCAGCCAGGCCCAGAGGGCGCGGGCGTCGCCGAAGCCGCTGCTCTCCAGCAGATCGTTGGCCACCAGGAAATCGGCCAGCGCGCGTTTCACTTCCTGCAGCGGCTCGCGCGGACTGAGGGGCTCGCGCAGGCGCAGCGCCAGTTCGCGCAGGCAGAGCCGGTAGGCGCCGTCCTCCAGGCTCCGCGGATCGCGCAGCCGCCAGCGCAGGTGCTCCAGCAGCAGGGCGAAGCGCCAGGCCAGCAGGTCCTGGGTCTCGGCCGAGTGCCAGCCGCCCTCGGCCCGCTCGCCCAGCGCGGGCAGACTGGCGAACGCGTTGGGACGGAAGAGCGAGAGTTGCCGGTTGAGGGCCGCCTGGCGCAGGCGGCGCGCCCGCGGCGCCCCCTGACGCTCCTCCAGCAGCAGCAGGGCGCAGGCCCGGGCCGCGCCGTGGCGGATCCAGCGCGGCGAGGCCGCGGCCTCCGCCGGTCCCGGCCGCCACCAGCCGCGGCAGAGGATCTCCAGCCGCGCCAGACGGGCCTCCGCCGTGGCCTCGCGCAGCTCGCGCGCGCCAATCTCCAGCGGCTCGTCCGGGGCCAGATCATGGCCCAGCAGCTGATCCTCCTCCTCGCGGCGGTCGGCCGGATTCCCCGTGCGCTCCAGCAGCAGGACGGGCTCCGGCGCCGGCCCCAGCCAGGCTTCCAGCCGCGCGGCGGCGTCCGCCAGCTCCGTCAGCACCTGCTCCTCGCCCAGGATGCCCAGGCTGAGCGTGTCCTGCCCCTGGCTGAGGTCCACGGGTTCGGCGGGGTCCTCGTGCCCCGGCGTGCGCACCTCGCGCTCCCGCGGTAGGTCCAGGTTCTCGATCCCGGCGGTCTGGCGGCGCACGCGGGCCGGCTGCGGCACCTGAAAGGCCGCCCGCTGGCGCAGGGGCGTCCAGCAGAGGGCCGCGCCGCCGCCCAGCGGCAGCAGGTCGCGGGTCTCGGGCAGCAGGCGCTGGGGAGCCAGGGCGTCCAGCCGGGTCGGCGCGGGCGCCAGGCTGTCCGGCCAGGCGGGCAGCAGGTGGCCGGGATCCAGCAGCCGAGCGGGCCGGGCGGCTTCCCACCAGGGCAGGCGGGGAAACCAGTTGCCGCGCACGGCGTGGCGGGAGCCCGGCGCCTCGGCCGTCACCAGCGCGGCCGGGCTGTCGCCCTGCAGGCGCAGGAGGGTGGCCCCCGGCAGAGCTTCCAGCAGCAGCCAGGGGCCGGGGTTGGCCGAGCCGGCGCGCCGGTTGTGGGCGGCGGGCCGGCGCGTGCCGTCGGGCAGCGACCACTCGGCCGTCGTCAGGCGGGCCGCCGGGTCCAGCAACAGCCAGAGCGGTTCCACCCGCGGCGGTCCGATCAGCTCCAGTGTCCAGTGCAGGCGGCCGCCCCGCCGCTCCAGCTCCAGGACCAGACTGTCCACGGCCAGCGCGGGCGTGGCCAGGGTGGGCGGCAGCCAGGCGGGGTCCCGGGGCGGGGCCAGGGAATCTCCCCGGCAGCGCAGAACGCCGCTCAGGGGCACATGCAGGCTGCTGCCCGAGTGCAGCGAGCGCTGCCAGCGGGCGGCGTCCCCCTGCCGCTCCCAGAGCAGGCCGTCGGGCTCGGCCAGCAGCCAGCCTGGCTCCGTGCCGACGGGGGCGTGCAGCAGCGGATGATCCGGATGAAGCCGTCCCAGGGCCCGCTGCACGTCGAATCCAGGCAAGGCTAGAAAGGGCAGGCGGGGCTTGAGCGGGCGCCAGTCCAGCGTGGCCAGCTGGGGCGGCAGCTCCGCGCAGAGCCAGCTGACCTGCCGCAGCCGCTTGTCCTCCGCGTGCCGTCCCAGGGCGGCCCGGGCGGCCAGGGTTTCCAGCTCACCGGGCTGCGCCGGGTCCAGCCGGCCCCGGCCGCTCAGCTCCACCACGAAGAGGCTGTCGCCGTCCACCAGCAGCGGCAGCACGCGGCAGACGCCGCGCTCCCAGGCCAGGGTTCCCAACTGGAAGGGGAGGACCAGATCCTGCACCGGGGCGCGCCGGGCCCGGACGGGCTCGCGCAGGTCGGCCAGGGCGCGCTCCCAATCGTCCAGCACGCCGGCCCGGGCCGTGCCCCAGAGCGCCAGCAGGAGGACCAGCCAGCCCCGGGTTCGCGCCGGCACCAGGATTCGGTGGGACCATGAGTGCGGAAAAACGGGGTGGGTGCGGTTCATGCGGGGACTCCCTGGAATGGCGTGCCGCAGCAAGATGAGCGCCGGGTCCGGATGATGCAAGCAAATGCCGGTCGGTTAGCGGCGGATTCCCTATGTTGCCGGCCATTCGGGGACGTTCGTGGGATTCGACGGGATGGTCGGGACCCCGGGCTGCATGTCGTGGACGCGCCGGAGCCCCACGTTAAAAGTTTCGGCAACAACATAATCGGCAACGATTACGCTCTCGCCGCCTAGTAACTAGGCAGCCGAAGACCCTGAGCCTGCTCACGGCCCAGGGACCCTTCGTCATCTTGTGAGCTGGCCCCAAGGATGTGGTTGAGTCGGCGGGGCGAGATCTTTCAACCTGGGGGCGCCGCAGCGTGATCGTTCGCGTCGGCGTCCCAAGATCAAACAACGATCTACACATGTAGAAGCCCAGGGAAGCGCTGTTTCGGACGAGGGTTCAACTCCCTCCGTCTCCATGAACCCGGATGAGGCCGGCCTGCGGGCCGGCCTTTTTTGTCACACGCGACCGCACCGGCACTCGCTTTTGTGTCCATCACTTCAGGCCCAGCCGCCACAGCTACGGGCCCGCGACCAGTTCGGGAGTTTCCATGTCCCTTAGCGCACGTGAACTGGAGGTCCGCCTGGCGGCGGCCCGCGAGGCCGCCACGGAGGCGGCGCGCCAGCTCTGGGTGGAGTACCATCGCCCGGGCGGGCCGCGGGGCGCGGGCAGCCACGCCGACGTGGACGAGGAGGTGGAGGCGCGCATCCAGGAGATCCTGGGCCGGCATTGCCCGGGGGACGGCTGCCTGGGCGAGGAGCTGCACGCCCGCGTGCTCGGGGACGGGCCGCGCGTGGGCGGCCACCTGTGGATCGTGGATCCCAACGACGGCACCTCGCCCTACCTGAAGGGCTGCCGCGGCTCGGCGGTCTCCATCGGGCTGGTGGAGGAGGGGCGACCCGTGCTGGGCGTCGTCATGGCCTGGGACGGACCGGAGGGGGTGGGCGAGCAGCTGGCCTGGCGGGCCGGCGGACCCCTGCTGCGCAACGGCGTGGAGACGAGCCGGGAGTGGCCCGCCGGTGGGGAGGGCGCGCTGGCCCTGGTCTCCCACGAGGCCGACCGCAAGAACTCGCTGGCCAACGCCCAGGCCGTGGCGCCGCTGCGCTACGTGACCCTGCCCAGCATCGCGCTGCGCATGGCCCTGGTGGCCGCAGGCGAGGGCGACGTGACGGTCTCGCTGGGCGGGCCGGAATCCTGGGATCTGGCCGGCGGGCACGCCCTGCTGCTGGCGGTGGGCGGGGAGCTGGTGAACGGCGCCGGGGAACCCATCCGCTACGGGGCGGACGGGAGCTGCAACAACGACGGCCGGGCCTTTGGTGGGGCGCCCGCCCTGGTGCGCGAGCTGGCCGCCCGGGACTGGAGCGGCGTGGGCGCGCGGACCCCGGCGGAAGCGGGTCTGGACCTGGCCTTCCCCGTGGCGCGGGCCGTGCGTCCGGACTGGGGCCGCCTGCGGCGCGCCCAGGGCTGCCTGCTGGGGCTGCTGGCCGGGGACTCGCTGGGCGGGCTGGTGGAGTTCCGCGACCCGGCCTGGATCCGCGAGAACTTCCCCGCGGGCCTGCGCGAGCTGGAGGACGGCGGCCAGTGGAACACGCTGGCCGGCCAGCCCACTGACGACGGCGAGATGGCCCTGCACCTGGCGCGCACCCTGGTGCGGGACGGCGTCTTCACACCCGAGGCTGTGCTGGAATCCTACCGCAGCTGGCTGCACTCGGGCCCCTTCGACGTGGGAACCACCACGCGGCTGGGGCTGACGGCGCGTCCCGACGCCCAGAGCCAGGCCAACGGGGCCCTGATGCGCGTCGCGCCGCTGGGCATCTTCGTGGCGGGACAGCCGCGGGAGCGGGCCGAAGAGTGGGCCTCCCAGGACGCGGGCCTGACCCATCCGCATCCGGTCTGCCGCCAGGCCTCGGCGCTGTTCGCCGGGGCCGTCGCCTCCGCCGTGAGCCGGGGCCACGGGCCGGAGCGGATCTACGCCGGCCTGCTGGGCCGCGCCGCCGCGCTGGGCGTGGACACCTCGCTCCTGGAGGTCCTGCGCGCGGCTCGCACGGCGCCGCCCGCGGACTACCACTCCCAGATGGGGTGGGTGCTGGTGGCCTTCCAGAACGCAGTCTGGCAGCTGCTGCACGCCCCCAGCCTGGAGGAGGCCCTGGTGGACACGGTGGGGCGCGGCGGCGACACGGACACCAACGCGGCCATCGCGGGCGCGCTGCTGGGGGCCGTCCACGGCCTGGACGCGCTGCCGGCCCGCTGGCGTCTGCGCCTGATGGCCTGTCGGCCGTTGCCGGGATTGGCGGAGGTGGAGCATCCGCGGCCCCGGGCCTGCTGGCCGGTGGACGCCCTGGTGCTGGCCGAGCGGCTGCTGACGGCCGCCCGGGGCTGATGAGAGGAATGGCTCACCACAGAGTCACAGAGGCACAGAGCCAAGGGATGGATCGGCGTCGGCGGGGTGGGGGCGGAGTGAATCAGGTGGAAGACGCGCTGTCACCCCGATCCTCGTGGAACACGAAGACTGTGCCGCAGCGGAAACTCCCCTGATAGAGCGGCGAAACGCTGACCCGGCGCTCCAGGGTCTCCCCCCAGCGGGCCCGCAGGCGGCAGGGCTGGTTGACCAGGCACTCGCCGGAGTGGAGGAGTTCCTGCCAGACGGTGTCCGCCAGCACGCCTTCCGGGTCCAGGATCTCCTGCACGGGCTGGCTCACCGCCTCCCAGAGCGGCCAGCCGATCAGGCGCTCGGCCGCGGGATTCATGTACTGCACCATGCCGGTGGCGTCGCTGGCCAGGACGGGTTCCATCAGGTGGTCCAGGATGGCCCGGTGGAATTGCATCCGATCCAACATGCGCCTCCCCCCTCGTTGGGAATCAGGCCCGGCGCCGGGGAAGGGCGCCGCGCGGCTTCTCGCTTCACGCTGCATGAATCGACAAGTTGCAGCCGGATCTCAAGTGGAAGGGAAAGAAAATGGCCTTGACGCCCGGTGAACCCGTGCCTGGATTCCTGCTGGAGGACGAAGGTCAGCTGCCGCTGCGGCCGGAGGACTTTCGCGGCCGCTGGTGGGTCTGCTACGCCTACCCCAAGGACAACACCCCCGGCTGTACGCAGGAGGCGCGGGACTTCAGCGGCCTGCTGGAGGAGTTCCGGGCCCTGGGGGCCGAGGTCGTGGGCGTCAGTCCGGACAAGCCCGCCAGCCACCGCAAGTTCATCGACGGGCAGGGCCTGGGGCTGCGTTTGCTCAGCGACCCGGAGCACGTCCTGCTGGAGCCCTGGGGCGCCTGGGGCCTGAAGAAGTTCATGGGACGCGAGTACCAGGGCGTCAAGCGCAGCACGTGGCTGGTGGACCCCGCGGGCCGGCTGGCCGAGGTCTGGACGGACGTCAAGGTCAAGGGCCACGCCGAGGCCGTGCTGGCCAGCCTGCGCGCCCGGCTGGGCCGCTGAGGTCGCCGTGCCCGAGTTGCCCGAAGTCGAGACCGTCGCGCGACAGCTGGACCGGGTCCTGCCCGGCCGGATCCTGCGCGGCCTGCAGGTGCGGGACCCCAAGCTGGCCCACCTGGAGTCCTTGGCCGGCAGCCTGGGCGGCGCCCGGTTGGGGCGGATCCGGCGCAGTGGCAAGCGCGTGATCCTGCCGCTGGAGGACGAAGGGTCCGTCCGGGGCTGGCTGGCCGTGCACCTGCGCATGACCGGACGCCTGCTGCTGGTGGAGGAGGGCGCAGCCGAGCCCGCTCCCGCCCGCCTCTGCCTGGAGCTGGACCGGGGCCGGCTGCTGTTCGCGGACACGCGCCGCTTCGGCACGGTGGATTGGCTTACCCGGCCCGCCGAACTGGCCCCGCCGGGGCTGGATCCCTTCGACCCCGCCTGCACGCCCACCGCCCTGGCGGAGCTGGCCCGCGCGGCCCGCGCCCCGCTCAAGAGCTGGCTGCTGGACCAAAAGCGCGTCTGCGGGCTGGGCAACATCTACGTCTGCGAGATCCTGCACGCCTGCCGCCTCTCGCCCTGGCGCGCGGCGGGCAGCCTGGAGCCGGCGCAGTGGCGGCTCCTGCACCGGGAGATGCGGCGCATCCTGCGCCTGGCCATCGAGAACTGCGGCACCACCTTCTCGGACTTCCAGGACAGCCGCGGGCTGGAGGGCTCCTTCGGCCGGATGCTGCAGGTCTACGGCCGCGCCGGGGCGGCCTGCCCGCGCTGCGGCGCCGTGGTGCAACGCGAGACCCAGGCCCAGCGCGGCAGCTGGTGGTGCCCGGGCTGCCAGGAATAGCCTGGTTCAGCGCCGGGCGCGGCCCGGCCGGTCAAGGAGAAACGGATGGAGACACTGGACTTCCGCTCGGACACGCTGACCCGGCCGGATGAGGGCATGCGGCGCGCCATGGCCGCCGCCGAGGTGGGCGACGACGTCTTCGGCGAGGACCCCACCGTCCGCCGGCTGGAGGAGCGGGTGGCCGCGCTGTTCGGGCACGAGGCGGCCCTGCTCACGCCCAGCGGCACCATGTCCAACCTGATCGCCGTGGGCCTGCACTGCGCCCGCGGCGAGGAGGCCGTGCTGGAGCGGCGCACCCACACCTTCTTCCACGAGGCGGGTGGCATGTCCGCGTTGATGAACGTGCTGCCGTGGGTGGTGGATTGTCCGGAGGGCTGGCTCACGCCGGAGGCGCTGGACGGGGCCATCCGCGCGGACAACGTGCACTTTCCCCGCACCCGGCTGGCCATCGTGGAGAACACGGCCAACCTGGCCGGCGGCCGCGTGGTGCCTGTGGACGTGCTGACCCGCCTGCGGGGCATCTGTCGGGAGCGCGGCCTGGCCCTGCACCTGGACGGGGCGCGGATCTGGAACGCGGCCGTGGCCGCGAACCTGGCGCTGAGCGAGTACGGCGCGCTGGCGGACACTCTCAGCTGCAGCCTTGCCAAAGGCCTGGGCTGCCCGGTGGGCAGCCTGCTGGTGGGGGACCGGGAGCGGATCGACGGGGCCCGGCGGCTGCGCAAGATGCTGGGCGGCGGCATGCGCCAGGCCGGCGTGCTGGCCGCGGCGGGACTCTACGCGCTGGACCACTGGCTGCCGCGTCTGGCCGAGGACCACGAGCGGGCGCGCCAGGTGGCCCTGACCCTGCGCTGCCTGCTGGACGAATCCGTCGTCGTGCAGGAGCCCGAGAGCAACATGGTGCTGTTGCACACGGGCGAGCCCGCGCTGACGAAACACCTGCTGGCGGAGTGGGAGCGACGCGGCGTCCGCGCCCTGGCGCTGGGGGAGACGCGGATCCGGTTGGTCACCCACCACGACCTGCCACCGGACATCGGCTTCCAGCTGGAGGCCCGGCTGGGCTGACATAAAGACGCCCGGCCTGTGACTCCCCAGGGGAGCGGCCGGGCGCCGACTGCCTCGAATGTTGGCGGAGCGCTCAGATCCGGAAGCGCCGGACGGCCTCCGTCAGGCCCGCCGAGATCCGGCCCAGGCGCGTGGCCGCGTCCTGCAGTTCCTGGGCGCCCGCCGTGGTGCCCTCGGCCCCCTGGACCACCACGTCCACGCCGGTGGCGATGGAGCGCGAGCCGTCCGCCGCGCTGGTCAGGCTTTGGTTGATCTCCGAGGTGGTCACGGCCTGTTCCTCCACCGCGCCGGCGATGGTGGTCTGGATCGAACTCACCCGCGTGATGGCCTCGTTGATGCGGGCGATGGCCGCCACCGCCTGGGCCGTGTCCTGCTGGATCACGGCGATGCGCGAGCCGATGGCCTCCGTGGCCCGGGCGGTCTCCTTGGCCAGTTCCTTCACCTCGTTGGCCACCACGGCGAAGCCCCGGCCCGCGTCGCCGGCCCGGGCGGCCTCGATGGTCGCGTTCAAGGCCAGCAGGTTGGTCTGCTCGGCGATGGAGGTGATCACCTTCACTACCTCGCCGATCTCGCGGCTGCTCTCGCCCAGCTTGTCCACGGTGACGTTGGCCTGGTCGGCCAGCTGGACGGCGCTGGCGGCCGTGTTGGCCGCGTCCGTGGAGCTGCGGGCGATTTCGTTGATGGAGGCGCCCATCTCCTCGGTGGCCGTGGCCACGCTCTGGATGTGCTGGTCCACCATTTGGGTCTGTCCGGCCATCTGGCCGGCCCGCTGGGCGCTGGCCCGCGCCTCCCCCAGCATCTTGGTCGAAACCCGGGTCAGATCCGTGGCCGCGCCAGCCAGGGTCTCCCCGTCGCCGGCCAGCCCCTTCATCAATTCGCGCAGCCTGCCCACCGTGGTGTTGAAGCCCTGGGTCAAGCGGCCGATGGCGTCCTCGCGCTCGGCCTGCAGGTGCTGCGTCAGGTCGCCCTCGGCGAAGCGCTGCATGGCACCCAGCAGGACCTCCACGCTGCGGTTGAGGTAGGCCTGCTGCTCCTCCAGGCTTTGCATGGAACCGCGGATCTTGCCCAGCATGAGGTTGAAGGTCTCCGCCAGCTGGCCGATCTCGTCCCGGCTTTGGACCTGGGCCTCCACGCTGAAATCCCCCTCCACCACGCGGCGCGCCGCGGCATCCAGCTCCTGCAGCGGCCGGACGATGCGCCGGATGATCAGCGCGAACAGGAGCATGCCCACGGTCATCCCGCAGAGGGCCACGAAGAGCGTGACCGCCCGGAGCAGCAGGATGTCCCGGGCCATGTCCTCGCTGGACTGCTCGAGCACCACGCGGCCCAGGGGCTGGCCCTCGCTGAACAGGGCCATCACCGAGATGTTGTGGCCGGGCCGCTCCAGCACCACGAAGGGTTCCGCGGGACTCAGCGGCGCATCCAGGGCGCCCCGCAGGGCGCTGGGGTCGAAGTCGTCGCCCGCCCGCTTGTACACGGCGAAGGGCGTGCCGTCCGCCTGGAAGACCGCCGTGGCGTGGATGGACTCGGCGGCTTCGAGGCTGCCCAGCCGCTCCATCACGGCGCTGCTGTCCCCGAAGACCAGGCCCGTTTCCACGCCCTGGGCCAGCATGCGCGTGACGATCTCCAGCTGGCCGTGGGCCTGTTTCTCCAACTGCCAGCGCTGCACGGCCGGAAAGAAGACCACCATGAAGACGGCCGTCATGCCCAGGAGCAACAGGTTGATCCGGAACAGCTTCTGGCGGATGCGCAGGTCGTCGAAATTCCGGCTCATCAAACGGAGGAGCAACGTCATCATCAAACCCTTCCCTCAAGCCCGGGCCGGCGAGCGCCGGTGCTCCGGGCCGCTGTTTCCCAACGCGGCTGGACGATCAGCGGATGATCTTGGCCAGTCCCAGCACCTGGCTGTCGATGCTGTGGCCGCAGGCCGTGTAGGCCGACAGGCTGACCAGCAGCTTGGGTTTGGCGTCCACCATGCCCACCCCGACGGCCACGCGGTTCTGTTCCACGGCGCTGCGCGTCCCGCACAGGCTGAGCACGCCGCCGGGCAGCTTGCCCGCCGCGCTCTCCGCGCCCGGACAGAAGTAGGCCACCTTGGCGCCGGCCAGCGCTCCGGGCAGAGCGCCCACCTCGCAGACCACAGGCTTGAAGCCCGCCCCCTTGAACGCGCCGGCCAGGGCGTTGGCGGTCTTGGCGTCGCCGCTGTGCACGACCAGCACCGCGCAGTGTTCGGCGTCGGGGAGGGTGGAATCGAACTTGAGCACCTTTTTCAAGATGGAGACCTGCAGGTCGACGGGGACTTCCAGGGCCGCCAGCGCCAGAATGGGGAGCAGCAGCAGGGGCAGGAGCTTCAGGATATGTCTCATGAGGGCCTCCAAGTTCACGGGAGAACATATCGGCCCTGGGACTGGGGGAGTTTAGGAGTGGCTGGATGGAGTTCAATAAGTGAAAGGTTTTTAACGGAAGCCGTGCTTGAATCGCTGCTTTGGCGACGGATCGGGACAGGCCCGTTGCCCATCCCGGCACTGGCCGGGGCCTACGATTGCCACCTTTCTGCTGGCGCCAGAAAGGTGGCGCCAAAGAGGCGCTTTTTCTCACTCGCCAGAGTCAGCCCGCCTCCCGGCGGGCTTCCGCTGGCGGCAGCGGCTCCTTCCTGTCTCCGCGTAGTTGGTTCGCCCTTCGGGCTTCACCCAGGTTCTGGTTCAGCGCTGCGCGCTTCACCTCGCCCAGCCCGGCCACTTCCGCCTGATTTGGGAAAGCAGAGATCGGGTGAACCATCCCAACGGAGGATTCGCCAGCGAGCTTAGTTCGGCTGGAAGCCAGAACTCCCTGGTCATGACCGTAGAGTGAAAAAGGGGGCCGCGGCCCCCTGTCGTTCCTTGTGAGACGCGGTTAGCAGACCTCGACGACCCAGCCGAAGGGATCCGCCAACTCGCCGTACTGGATGCCCGTGATGGTGTCGTAGAGCTTCTGGGCCATGGGGCCGATCTGCTTGCCGTTGATCTGGATCGTCTCGTTGTTGTACTGGATCTCCCCGACCGGGCTGATCACCGCGGCCGTACCCGTGCCGAAGACCTCCTCGAGCTCACCGGAATGGGAGGCCTCGAAGAGCTGCTGGATGCTCACCCGCTGCTCGTGGACGGGCGTGCCCCAGGAGCGGCAGAGGTCGATCACGCTCATACGCGTGATGCCCGAGAGGATGGTGTCGCCATCCAGCGGCGGGGTGTAGAGTTCGCCGTTGATCTTGAAGAAGATGTTCATGGTGCCCACTTCTTCGATGTACTTGTGCTCCGTGGCGTCCAGCCAGAGCACCTGGGTGAAGCCCTTCTCCTTGGCGCGCTTGGCCGGCAGCAGGCTGGCGGCGTAGTTGGCCGGGGTCTTGGCCATGCCCAGACCGCCCTTGGCGGCGCGGCTGTGGTGCTGGGCGACGTGCAGGCTGACGGGCTTCATGCCTTCGGCGTAGTAGGCGGCCACCGGGCTGAGCAGGACGATCAGGCGGAAGCTCTGGCTGGACTGCACGCCCAGGATGTTGTCCATGGCGATGACGAAGGGCCGGACGTAGAGGCTGTGGCCGCGCTCGGCGGGCACGAAGTCGCGCTCTTCGCGGATCAGCTGGGTCAAACCGGCCAGCACCACGTCCTCGGCGATTTCCGGGATGCAGAGGGCGCGGCAGGAGCGGTTCAGGCGGGAGGCGTGGCGGTCCGGCCGGAAGAGCACGATCCGGCCGTTGGACTGGCGGAAGGCCTTCAAGCCCTCGAACACGGCCTGGCCGTAATGGAAGGTCATGTTGGCCGGCGAAATGGCCATCGGCTCGTTGGGTTCGATGCGCGGGCTGTGCCAGGCGCCGTCGCTGTAGTCCATCACGAACATGTGGTCCGTGAAGTAGACCCCGAAGCGCAGGTTGCTGTAGTCGATGCTGTCCCTGCGGCTGGTGGCGATCCGGGTGACGGGAAATGCTCCCATGCGGTCCTCCTTTATCCTGAAGTCTGCCGGGATGGCAGCCCGCGGCCCCGCTTCGGGACTCTTGCGGCGAGCGGCAATGTGTTAAAAATTCGGCGGCCCTCCCGGGGTGGAGCAGCGCCGGGGAGAATTCCCCAGCGGCCACTGGCCGGCGGGTCGTGTGTGATAGATCAGATTGATGGGCAATCTGATCCATCATGGTGCTCGTCAAACTCCCGGGGTTGGGGCGGGCTACTCCAGGCCGTAGATCTCGCCGTACTTCTCCCGCACGTACTGCAGGAAGGGTTGGGGGGAGAGCTCGCGTCCGGTGGCCTGGCGCAGGATCTCCGCCGGGTCCAGGGAGCGGCCGTGGCGGTAGACCTTGTCCGTCAGCCAGTCCTTCAGCGGAGCCAGCCGGCCGGAGGAGATCTGCTCGTCCAGGTCGGGCAGCTCGGCGCGGGCCTGGTTGAAGATCATCACGCCGTAGAGGTTGCCCAGGGCGTAGGTGGGGAAGTAGCCGACGGAGGCGTCCGCCCAGTGCATGTCCTGCATGCAGCCCTCGGCCACCGTGGGCGGGGTGAGGCCCAGGGTGTCGCGCATCTTTTGGTTCCAGGCCTCGGGCAGGTCGCGGACGGCCAACCGGCCGGAGAGCAGCTCCAGCTCCAGCTCGAAGCGCACGAAGATGTGCAGGCTGTAGGTGACCTCGTCGGCCTCGATGCGGATCAGGCTGGGCTTGACCCGGTTGATGGCCTCGTGGAAGCGCTGGAAGCCCACGCCCTCCAGCTGGGCCGGGAAGCGGTGCTTGACCTCGCCGAACCAGCGGTTCCAGAAGGGCCGGGAGCGGCCCACCAGGTTCTCCCACAGGCGGCTCTGGCTCTCGTGGATGCCCAGGCTGCTGCCCTGGGCCAGCGGTCCGCGGTCGAAGGCGGGGTTGATGTTCTGCTCGTAGAGGGCGTGTCCGCCCTCGTGCAGGCTGCCGAACAGGCCGGCGCGGAAATCGCACTCGTGGATGCGCGTGGTCACCCGCACGTCGGGGATGCCGAAGCCCGTGGTGAAGGGGTGCGGGCTCTTGTCCTGCCGGCCGTGGGCGAAGTCGTAGCCCATGGCGCCGAGAATCTCCACGGTGAAGTCCCACTGGGCCTGGGGATCGAAGGCCTGGTAGAGGAAGGCGTCGTCCACGCGCCCGGCGCGCTCGAAGAGCTGGCGCGCCAGCGGCACCAGCCCCGCGCCCAGCTCGGCGAAGATGGTCTGCAGGCGGCTGGTGAGCAGGCCGGGTTCGTAGCGGTTGAGCAGCGCGTCGTAGGGCTGCTCGGGATACCCCAGGGCGTCGGCCTCCTCGCGCACGATGGCGAAGATCTCCTCCAGGTGGGGCCGGTAGGCGTCGAAATTGTTGAGGGGTTTGTTGATCATCCAGCTGTCCAGGGCCCGTCCGGTGGCCTCGGACTTGCGCTGGACCAGCTCGCCGGGGAGGCGCAGGGCCTGGTCCAGGTCGCGCCGGGTCACCACCACCAGCCGGGCGTCCAGGGGCTCCAGCTCGCCCAGCCGGGCCTCCAGGGCGCTCACCAGCTCCGAGGTCTCCGGCGCAGCCAGCCACTCGTGGGAGAGACGCTGGAGCGTGGCCATCTGGCGCACGCGGGGTTCCAGGCCGCCCCGGGGCATGTAGGTGTGCTGATCCCAGCCCAGCAGGGCCTGCGCGGAATCCAGATCGTTGATGGTGGCCAGCCGGGCCTTGAGGCGCTTGAGCGTGTCCATGAGGAACCTCGTTGTGTTGCCGGGCTGCAAGGTAAGGATCGGCAGGGCTGGAGGGCTGGGGTTTCAGGGGTTTCAACACAGAGACACGGAGGCACAGCGGTGGAGCGGAGGAAGCTTGTGTCACGGATGGACCTGCGGACCGCCCCGGGTCCAGTTTGGTGATGGGAGTCCTGCCGGAGTGGCCGTCCTGGGGAGCTGGCGCCGGTTTTGCCTCATTGTCTTCAGCAACGAAGGAGACCCTGATGGCGATCGCCCTGGTCACCGGCGCCTCAGCCGGCATTGGACGCGAGATCTGCAGAGTGCTGGCCGAACAAGGCCTGGACATCGTGGCTCTGGCCCGGCGCGCGGAGCGGCTGGAGAGTCTGGGTGGCGAGATCCGCGCCCTGGGGCGGCGCTTTCTGCCGTTGGCCCTGGACCTGACCGACCGCGCGGCCCTGGCCGCCCTGCCGGACCGGCTGCCGGCGGAGTGGGCCGCGGTGGACCTGCTGGTGAACAACGCCGGGCTGGCCCTGGGCGTGGATCCGCTCCAGAGCGGGAATCCCGCCGAGTGGGACCAGGTGCTGGACACCAACGTGCGCGCCCTGCTGACGCTGATCCGCCACTTCGTGCCGGGCATGGTGGCCCGCGGGCGCGGGCAGGTGATCAACCTGGGCAGCGTGGCCGGGCGCCAGTCCTATCCCGGCGGCGCCGTCTACTGCGCCAGCAAGGCCGCCGAGCTGGCCCTCAGCCGCGCCCTGGCGATGGATCTGGTCAACACGCCCGTGCGGGTCTGCAGCGTCGATCCCGGGCTGGTGGAGACGGAATTTTCCGTGGTGCGCTTCCGCGGCGACGCGGCCCGGGCGGCCCAGGTCTACCAGGACATCCAGCCGCTGACGCCCCGCGACGTGGCCGAGGCCGTGGGCTGGGTGGCCGGCCGGCCCGCGCACGTGCAGGTCAGCGAGCTGGTGCTGCTGCCCACCTGCCAGGCCAGCGCGTATCACGTCCACCGCGGTCCCTTCCCCGGCGCGTGAAAGCGCCACGACCCCAGTACTCCGGCGCCCGCTTCGGGCGGCGCCCGGCCCCCGCGCCCGGCCGCGAGCAGAAGCTGGCGGCCTGGCTGCGCGAGTTGGCGCAGTCCGTCGAACGCGGCCAGCGACCCGACCTGGAGCTCTCGCGCCTGCTGCGGCGCGACCAGCCCGAACCGGCCCTGCGCCGCCGGCTGGTGGCGGCCTCGGCGGCCTGGTTCCGCTGGTCGTCCTGGCTGGGAGCCGCGGCGGATCCCCTGCGCGATCTGGCGCGCGCCACGCGGCTGGAGGAGCTGGCGGGTGGGGAGGACGGACCGGAGGCCGCGCTGCGGGAACTGGAGGCGACGGCCGGCGAAGCGCTGAGCGCGGCCGCCCACCTGCCCGGCTGGCTGCGCGCGGGCTTGCCCGCCGGACTGGACGCCGAGGGCCTGGCGCGGGCCTTCCTGCGTCCGCCCTCGCTCTGGTTGCGGGCTGTCGCTGAGGAGCAATTGCGCGAGGGGCTGGGCGATCTGGCTGCCGGACTGGAGGCGCACGCCCGGCTGGCCGGCGCTTGGCGGCTCCGGACGCGCGAGGACCTCTACGACACGCCGGGCTTCCGGCAGGGCCACTTCGTGTTGCAGGACCCGGCCAGTCAGGCCATCGGGGCCGTCTGCCAGGCGCAACCGGGCGAGCACTGGCTGGACCTCTGCGCCGGCGCGGGCGGCAAGAGCCTGCAGCTGGCGGCCGCCATGGCGGGCAAGGGGCTGGTGCACGCCTTCGACATACACCTGGGCCGGCTGGAGGAATTGAAGCGCCGCGCCCGCCGTCAGGGCGTCTTCAACCTGCAGACCCGGGCCTGGGACGGCCACGTCCTGCCCGCGCTGCCCCGGCTGGACGGCGTGCTGGTGGACGCGCCCTGCACCAACAGCGGCACGCTGCGCCGCAACCCCGACCTCTGGCGGCGCCGGGCCCCGGACCTGGCCGGCCTGGCCGAGCTGCAGGACAGCCTGCTGGATCAGGGCGCGCGCCAGCTGCGGCCCGGCGGCCGGCTGGTCTACGCCACCTGCAGCGTGCTGGAAGTGGAGAACGAGGCGCGGGTGGCGGCCTTTCTTGCGCGGCAGCCCGGGTTCCGCCCGCTGGACTTCGAGAATCCGCTGGACGGCCGGCCGGCGCCGGGCCGGCTGCGGGTCAGCCCGCTGGACGGCGACCAGGACGGCACCTTCATGGCGATCTTCCGCAAGGAGTGACGCGGACCGGCGCTCAGCCCTCGGCCAGGGTGCTGCCGCCCTCGTCGCGCAACCGGAAGTAGAGCAGCGTGCCCAGGATGCCCTGGAAGGGCCCGAGCAGTCCCATTCCCAGCAGGTAGGGCACCCACTGCACCCAGCCCGGCTCCTGCTGGGTCAGCAGGCTGCGCAAGGTGGGCAGGGCCAGCAGGACCTGGAGCAGCGCCAAGAAGAGCAGCAGCAGGGCCACGGCCAGCGGGCGGCGCCGCACCAGCCGGGTGCTGGCCCCCAGGCTGCGCAGCGGATCCTGTCCCTCCAACAGCAGGACCTGGGCCGCCACGGCGTAGAAGAGCGAGGCCGCCAGGACCAGCAGCACGCCCGGCACGGCCAGCAGGGGAATGGCCGCAGCCCAGCCCCGGGCCGTCAGCCAGGGCGCCGCGCCACTCACCAGCAGCCAGCCGGACAGTCCCAGCAAGGGCACGATCAGGGCCAGGGTGGCCAGCCCGAAGGCCCGGCGGACGCTCTGGAAGCCGCCCAGGAAGTCCTCGCGCGTGGGCCTTTCCTGCAGCAGGACGCTGCGGGTGGCCAGGATCAGGCCACCGGCCAGCGGCCCCTCCACAGCCAGCGTGAGCACCAGGCCCACCAGGGGCAGTTGGCCCACCGCGAGGCCGGCCAGCAACATGAACAGGCCGTAGAGCAGGAAGGCCGGGGACTCCAGGCTCCAGGTCTCCATGGCCTGGCGCAGCAGCGGCCGCAGCAGCGGCGGGCGGCGGGCGAAGGGGCTTTTCATCAATCATTTCCCCGTCTGTTGGTCGGCGGAGCGGATTCCCGCACGCCCTCTCCCTATATTAGCGCGTTCTATTGTGAACTGGGCACGTGCGCACAGACGCCGAACATGTCGCCACCCGGCTGGCGGCCATCCAGACCCGCATCGAAGCCGCCCGGCGGGAGGCGGAGCCCTCGGTGCGGGCCGACCGGGTGCGGGTGGTGGCGGTGACCAAGTACCTGGACGCCGAGCAGATGCTGGAGCTGCGGGCCGCCGGGTTGGAGCTGTTCGGCGAGAATCGCGCCCAGGCCGCGTTGACCAAGCTGGAGGCCTTCGCCGATCAGCCGGCGGAGCGGCGGCCGCTGGAGTGGCACTTCATCGGCACGCTGCAGGGCAACAAGGTGCGGCAGGTGGTGGGGCGCTTCCAGCTGATCCACAGCGTGGACCGGCTGGAACTGGCCGAGGAGCTGTCCCGGGAGGCCGGGAGGCGCGGACTGGTCCAGCCCGTGCTGCTGCAGGTAAACGTCTCCGGCGAGGCCAGCAAGCACGGCTTCACGGAGGCCGGGCTGACGGAGCTCTGGCCGCGGCTGGGCCGCCTGCCGGGCCTGCGCCTGGACGGCTTGATGGGCATGGCTGCGGCGGAGGGCGACGCGGGCGCGGAGTTCCGCCGCTTGCGCCGGTTGCGGGACCGGCTGGATCCGGAGCGCGGGCGGCTGCGCGAACTTTCGATGGGCATGAGCGGGGACTTTGAGGAGGCGGTCCGCGAGGGCGCCTCCCTGGTGCGCATCGGTACGTATCTCTTCAGCGAGGAAGCGGGGACCTGATGGACGAGCTGATCACCCTGGCGGCGCAGATCTACATCCTGATCATCATCGCGGCGGCCATCGTCAGTTGGATCGAGGTGGACCGGCAGCATCCGCTGGTCCAGTTCCTCCACAAGGCCACCGAGCCCGTGTTCCAGCGCATCCGCGAGCTGGTGCCGCCCATCAACGGGCTGGACCTCTCGCCGCTGTTCGCCCTGCTGCTGGTCAAGCTGGCCGAGAAACTGCTGAACCTGCTGCTCTAGGAACCGGGACCCATGAAGTACACGTCGAACGACATCCGCGGGGCGACCTTCAGCCGCCGCCTGCGGGGCGCGGACGAGGCCGAGCTGCGGGCCTTCCTGGACGGCGTGGCCGGCCAGCTGGAGCAGCTGGAGCGCGAGTTCTCCGCCTCCCAGGCCCGCTGCGCCCAGCTGGAGCGCGAACTGGAGCGCTACCGCAGCCTGGACCAGGGGCTGCGTGACACATTGCTGGAGGTGAAGACCACCAGCGAAGGCGCCCGGGAGGCGGCCCGCAAGGAGGCCGAGCTGATCGTGCGCGAGGCCGAGTTCAAGGCCGGTCAATTGTTGGCCGGCGGCCGCGAGGAGCAGCGCCGCCTGCGCTCCGATCTGGAGACGCTGCGCGAGCGCCGGGACAGTTTCACGCGGCGGATCCGCCACCTGTTGGAGCAGCAGCTGGAACTGGTGGACTTGTTGTCGCAGAGCGAACCGTCGGCGGACGCGCCGGCCGACCAGGAGGAACACCGTGCCGGACCCCCGTCCGACCTTTGAGCAGATGCGCGAATGCGCCGAGTACCTGAAGTCCTGGCTGGGCGCCCACGCGCCGCGCACGCTGGTGATCCTGGGCACGGGCCTGGGCGCGCTGGCCCGCGAGGCGGAGATCCTGGCCCGGCTGGAGTACGAGGAGATCCCCCACTTCCCCGTCAGCACCGTGGAGAGCCACCACGGCCGGCTGCTGCTGGCGCGCCTGGCGCCGGACACGGCGCCCGTGCTGGTGATGCAGGGGCGCTTCCACTACTACGAGGGGTGGAGCATGCAGCAGATCACCTTTCCCGTGCGGGTCTGCGGCCTGCTGGGGGTGGACCTGCTGGTGGTCTCCAACGCCTGCGGCTGCGTGAATCCGCAGTTCCGCAAGGGCCGGTTGATGGTGATGGAGGATCACATCAACCTGCTGGGCGACAACCCGCTCATCGGCGCCAACCTGGATGAGCTGGGTCCGCGCTTCCCCGACATGAGCGCGCCCTATGACCGCGGGCTGATCGCCCTGACCGAGGAGCTGGCCCTGGCGGCGCGCATTCCCCTGCACAAGGGCGTCTACGCCGCTGTGGCCGGACCCAACCTGGAGACCCGGGCTGAGTACCGCTTCCTGCGCGCCGTGGGCGCCGACGTGGTGGGCATGAGCACGGTGCCCGAGGTGATCGTCGCGCGGCACCAGGGCATGCGCGTGCTGGGCTTCTCCATCATCACGGACGAGGGCTTTCCCGAGGCCCTGCAGCCCGTGCGGCTGGACGAGATCCTGGCCGCCGCCGCCCTGGTGGAGCCGCAACTGACCAAGCTGGTGCGCGCCGTTCTGCGCCGCCTGGCCCCTTCCCCCGCCGCCTGAAGCCTGGAGTCCCCGTGAGCCGATTCGATCCCATCCCGCCCAACGTGAGCTTCCCCGCCCTGGAACTGGAGACCCTCCGCTTCTGGGAGGAGCGCGGGATCTTCCGCCGCAGCCTGGAGCAGCGCGCCGCCGCCCCCGACTGGGTGTTCTACGACGGCCCTCCCGGCACCAACGGCTCGCCGCACATGGGCCACATGCTGCACTCGGCCCTCAAGGACCTCTGGCCGCGCTACAAGAGCATGAAGGGCTTCCGCGTGCTGCGCCGGGCCGGCTGGGACACGCACGGGCTGCCCGTCGAGCTGGCCACGGAGAAGGCGCTGGGCCTGGCCGACAAGAGCGAGATCCCGGGCTACGGCGTGGAGGCCTTCCAGGGCAAGTGCCGGGAGACCGTGCAGCGCTTCAAGGCGGAGTGGGAGCAGAGCATCCGGCGCATCGGGCGCTTCGTGGACCTCGAGGACAACTACGCCACACTGACCCCCGACTACATCCAGAGCGACTGGTGGGTGATCCGGCAGATCTGGGACAAGGGCCTGCTCTACCGCGACGTGAAGATCATGCCCTACTGCGCGCGCTGCGGAACCAGCCTGTCCAACCACGAGGTGGCCCAGGGCTACAAGGACGTCACGGACCTGACCCTCACCGCGCGCTTCCGCCTCAAGGGCGAGGACTCCACCTACTTCCTGGCCTGGACCACCACGCCCTGGACCCTGCTGGGCAACGTGGCGCTGGCCCTGGGGCCGGAGGTGGAGTACGCCTTCGTCCGCCGCGGCGGCGACGTGCTGATCCTGGCCGTGGACCGGCTGGAGGCCGTGCTGGGCGAGGGTCCGCACGAGGTGCTGCGCCGGGTGCCCGGCCAGCAGCTGGAGGGCCTGGAGTACGAGCCGCTCTGGGACTTCTTCCAGGGACCGGACGCCGAGGGCCGCACGCCCCACTTCACCGTCGCCGACGCCTACGTCACCGCGGCGGAGGGCACGGGCATCGTGCACCTGGCGCTCTACGGCGAGGACGACTTCCGGCTGATCCGCGCCAACAACCTGCCCCGCGTGCAGCACGTGGACGACACGGGCCACTTCACGCCGGCCTGCGGGGACTACGCCGGCCGCTATTTCAAGGCCCCGGGCCTGGACGTGGAGATCATCCGCGACCTGGCCGGGCGCGGCCTGCTGCACGACAAGCACCGCCACGAGCACAGCTATCCGCACTGCTACAAGTGCGAGAACCCGCTCATGTATCACGCCAAGCCGTCCTGGTTCATCCGGACCACGGCCGTGCGCGAGGACATGCTGCGGGCCAACCGCGAGATCAACTGGATCCCGGCCAGCGCGGGCGAGGGTCGCTTCGGCGCCTGGCTGGAGAACAACGTGGACTGGGCGGTCTCCCGGGAGCGCTACTGGGGAAGCCCGCTGCCCATCTGGACCTGCGAGGAGGCCGGCGGCTGCGGACACAAGCTCTGCGTGGAGAGCCTGGCCGACCTGCAGGCCCACTGCGCCGAGCCCATCGGGACGGACTTCGATCCGCACATCCCGTGGATCGACGCGCTCGCCGTCGCCTGCCCGGCCTGCGGTCGGCCCATGAAGCGCGAGCCCTACGTGCTGGACTGCTGGTTCAACGCCGGCCTGATGCCCTGGGGCCAGTTCGGCTACCCGGCCACGCCGGGCTCCCGCGAGCGCTTCGCCAGCCAGTACCCGGCGGACTTCATCAGCGAGGGCCTGGACCAGACCCGCGGCTGGTTCTACACCATGCTGGCCGTCTCCACGATCCTCACCGGCACCAGCAGCTACCGCAACGTGATCTGCACGGGCCTGGTGGGCGACAAGGACGGCCGCAAGATGTCCAAGACGCTGGGGAACGTGATCCACCCGGCGGCGGTCATCGAGGCCTACGGCGCCGACGCCGTGCGCTGGACCTTCTACAACAGCCATCCCTGGAACTCCAAGCGCTACAGCGAGGAGGTGATCCGGGACGCCGTGAAGGAGATCCTGCTGCCCTACTGGAACATCTACTCCTTCTTCACGACCTACGCCAACCTGGACGGCTGGACGCCGGGCGCCGGCCTGAGCGAGCCCAAGAGCGAGCTGGACCGCTGGATCCTCTCCGCCACGGAGCGGCTCAACGAGCGCGTGAGCACGGCCCTGGACGCCTTCGAGGTGTTCACGGCCAGCGAGGCCATCGTGGACCACCTGGACGAGCTGTCCAACTGGTACATCCGCCGCAGCCGGGCGCGCTTCTGGAAGAGCGCGGACGACGACGACAAGCGCCGGGCCTACGACACGCTCTACCGCTGCCTGGGTGACCTGACCCGCATGCTGGCGCCCTTCCTGCCCTTCGTGACGGAGCACGTGCACCAGCACCTGCTGCGCCTGGCGGAGCCCGGGCTGCCGGAGTCCGTCCACCTTTGCGACTGGCCGGCCCTGGAGCAGGGGTGGCGCGATCCGCTGCTGGAGCGCGAGATGGACCTGGTCTACCACGCGGTGAAACTGGGCCGCACGCTGCGCTCCCAGCACCAGCTCAAGACCCGCCAGCCGCTGGCCAAGATGCTGGTGGTGGTGGGCCGCGAAGAGGACGACGGCTGCCTGCGCCGGATGGCCGAGCTGATCCGCGAGGAGCTCAACGTGCGCGACATCGAGATCAGCCGCGACGAGCACGAGCTGGTGGAGATCACGGTGAAGCCCAATTTCCGCACCCTGGGCAAGCGCTTCGGCGGGTCCATGAAGGAGGCCGCCGAGATCATCGGGGCCTGGGGCATGGCGGAGATCAGCGAGCTGGAGCACGGCCAGCTGCTGGACGTGCTGGGCCAGGAGGTGCGGCTGGAGGACCTGCTGATCCAGCGCACGGAGCGCGAGGGCCTGAAGGTCATCACCGAGCACGGCTTCACCATCGCGCTGGACACGGAGCTGACCCCCGACCTGCTGCTGGAGGGGCTGGCCCGCGAATTGATCAACCGCGTGCAGAATCTGCGCAAGGACAGCGGGCTGGAGATCAGCGACCGCATCGAACTGCTGCTCCTGGACGGCCCGGAACTGCGCGAGTTGCTGGCGGTCCACGGGGAGCGCGTGGCCCGGGAAACCCTGGCCGTGGACATCCGGCTCGTCAATGACGATACTCAGGAGCAGCTCAAAGACGTTACGTTGAACGAGGTGCGCACCGCCGTGGGCTTGCGACGGGCGGAGCGCTGAGGGTGGGTTGCCGGCAGGCGACAGGGAGGGTATGATGTCCCAGAACCAGTACTACACGACGGAGCAGCTCGAGGCCTTCCGGGAGATCCTGCTGGAGAAGCGTCGGGAAGCGTTGGAGGAATTGGACTACTGCAAGAAGGAGCTGGAGGAGGGTCTCTCCCAGGCCTCCGGCGACACCAGCACCTATTCCTTCCACATGGCCGACCAGGGCACGGACGCCCAGGAGCAGGAGAAGACCTTCATGTTCGCCTCGCGCCAGGGGAAGTTCCTGCAGACCGTGGACGCCGCCCTGGAGCGCATCGAGAAGGGCCGCTACGGAGTGTGTTCCGTCTGCAGCGGAAAGATCGACGAGGGTCGCCTGCGCATCGTGCCCACCGCCAAACTCTGCATCCACTGCAAAACCCCGGAAGAATAGTCGGAGTCGTCCCATCACACGCAGTCGAGCCCTTTGGATCCTTGGTGGCTGTTTCGTCAGCGACCAGCTTCTCAAGCTGGCCGTGCGCTCCTCCCTGTCCCCCGGGGAATCCGTCCGTGTGCTGGGGGAATTCCTGCGCTTCAGCCACGTGGAGAACCGCGCCGGCGTGATGGGCATCTCGCTGTTGCCCATGTGGGCGCTCACGCTGCTCAGCCTGCCCGCCGTGCTGTTCATGGGCTGGTGGCTCTGGCGCCAGCTGCCCTCGCAGGGCTGGCTGGCCCGCCTGCTGCCCTGGATCCTGGGCGGCGCCGCGGGGAACCTCTGGGACCGCGTGGTGCGGCACCGGGTCACTGACATGTTCGACGTGGACATCCCCGATGTGCACGTGCCGGCCTTCCAGCTGCTGGGTCTGCGCTTCGACGGCCTGTACCTGGAGCGTTGGTGGGTCTTCAACCTGGCGGACAGCTTCATTTTCGTCTGCATGATCTGGTTGCTGATCCTGGGCTTCACGGGCCGGTTGGAAGACGACACGGCCGCCGCGCCGGAGCCGGCGGAACCCGCCGACGGGAGTCAGGGGTGAGCCCGCGGGGCCGGGCATCCTTCGTGCGCTACGTCGCTTCGGGCCGCGCGCCCGTCCAGCCGGACGAGACGACGGTGGAGGAGATCCGCTTGACCATCGGCGCCAACCAGAGTCTGGAGCGCGTGGACCTCTGGCTGGCCCGCCAGATCCGCTTCGTCTCACGCACCTTCATCCAGCACATCATCGAGGAGGGCATGGTCCTGGCGGACGGCCAGCCCGTCGCCAAGCCCAGCCAGCGCATCGGCCCGGGGGACGAGTTGCTGGTGCGCGTGCCGCGGCGGCCGCGGCCGCAGATCCTGGCGGAGGACATCCCGCTCAGCGTCGTGCACGAGGATGAGCACCTGATGGTGATCGACAAGCCCACGGGCATGGTGGTGCATCCGGCGCGGGGAAATTTCAGCGGCACGCTGGTCAACGCGCTGATGAGCTACCTGGACGACCTGCCCGAGGAGGCCGGCGAGGAGTTCCGCCCGGGCATCGTTCACCGGCTGGATCGTGACACAACGGGACTGATGGTGATCGGCAAGACGCCCGAGGCCGTGCGCGAGCTGAGCCGCATGTTCCACGACCGGGAGATCCACCGCATCTACCGGGCGCTGGTCTGGGGAAGTCCGCGCCAGCTGCAGGGCACGGTGACCACGGGCATCGGGCGCGATCCGCGGGACCGGCTGAAGATGGCCGTGCTCGCGGAGCCCCTGGGCCGCCACGCCGTGACCCACTACAAGACCACGGCGCGCTTCGACTTCCTGTCCCTGCTGGAACTGAAACTGGAGACCGGGCGCACGCACCAGATCCGCGTCCACCTGCTGCATCTGGGGCACCCGGTCTTCGGCGACGCGGACTACGGCGGCCGCGACCCGCGCCGGGCCGGCTTCACGGGAGACCGCCAGAGTCGGGCCCACCGCTACCTGGATCTGATCCAGCGCCAGGCCCTCCACAGCTGGCGGATGGGCTTCCGTCATCCCATCGGCGGGCAGGAGCTGGAGTTCGAAGCCCCCTTGCCGCCGGACATGGCCGCCGTGTTGCAGGGCGAATCCCTGCAGGCCGGCCACGTGCCGGTCTCCTCAAGTTCGGCCTGGACCTGGGCGGAGGGCCACCACGGCCTGCCCGATTCCGGCCGGGCCCCGCTGCCGGACCCGGAACGGCCCAGCGAGAACCGCATCCGGGCGCGTCGCGGCCGCGTGTGAGCCGCCGGCCGCGCGCCCCTTGGCCCGCGGCACCCATTCTGTCGGCCCGGAAATCCCGCGGCCACCCATTGGAAGGAACCCAACCATGAATTTGAACCAGCGCAACCTGGCCCTCTACATCGACTTCGACAACATCGCCATCGGCTTCAAATCCAAGAACGGCGCCAAGCTGGACATCCGCATGGTGCTCAACCGCCTGCTGGAGAAGGGGCGGATCATCACCAAGCGCGCCTACGCCGACTGGCACTTCTACAGCAAGTACAAGGACGAGCTGCACGCCCATGGCATCGAGCTGATCGAGATCCCCAAGCGCAGCATGACGGGCAAGAACAGCGCGGACATCCGCCTGGTGGTGGACGCCATCGACCTGTGTCACACCAATCCGCACATCGACACCTTCGTGATCTTCTCCGGCGACAGCGACTTCAGTCCGCTGGTGAGCAAGCTGCGGGAGAACAACAAGACCATCATCGGCGTGGGCATGCGCGAGAGCAGTTCCAACCTGCTGGTGGACAACTGCGACGAATTCCTCTTCTACGAGAACCTGGGCGCCGAGGTGCAGCGCCAGGAGAGCACGCTGGGCAAGACCATCCCCAAGGACAAGCTGCCCAGCATGAAGCAGCTGGTTTCCGCCGTCAACGCGCTGCTGCGCGAGGACACGGAGGTGCTGCTGGCCAGCCTGGTCAAGGACACCATCAAGCGCAAGAACCCCTCCTTCAGCGAGAGCAGCCTGGGCTACGCCAACTTCGGCGAGTTCCTGGAAGACGCGGCGCGCTTCGACATCCTGGAGGTCACCCGCGACAAGACCCGCGGCGGCACCTGGGTGGTGACCAAGCTCAAGGGCCTCACCAAGTAGGTCGCGGGGTCTCCACTCTCACCACGAAGAACTTGAAGGGCGGAGAAGAACACGAAGAATTTTTGGGGGACTGGCGCCGAGCGGTGCTGGTCCCCCCTTTTCATGGTTGGTTGTGCAGCGTAGCGCCGGGCTCACCACTTGTTTGAACTACGTGATGCACGCCCCCATCCCGACCTTCCCCCGCCTTGCGGGGGAAGGAGCTGCACTGACCCATTGGACACCGCCAGTTGATCGTGAGGAAAGGAGCTGGTTATTCAGCACGAAATCTCCTTTTAGTGGAGTTGCTGCGCGGCGATAACCACTCAACTCATTCATCGTGTGCTTCTCCGACCTTCGTGATCTTCGTGTCCAAGTGAGAGTGTGACACAGAGTGAGGGGACTGCCACCGCGCGGCGACAGTCCCCTTAACTCGTCTTCGTGCTCTTCCCGGACCTTCGTGATCTCCGTGTCCAAGTGGGTGAATCCCGCGAGAGATCTAGCGCAGCTGGAAGACGGTCTCCACCAGGAAGGTGCGGTCGCTCTCGGCGTCGCCGTGGATCTCGCCGTCGCCGTCGCGGTCGGCGTAGGTGGTGCGCCAGTCCAGGCGCATCACGGCGCCGGGCGCCAGCTCGTAGCCGATGCGGTAGCCGTGGATGGTCTGCGGTGTCTTCAGGTCGAAGAGCGACTCGGCGCCCACCTGGGTGTAGTAGGCGGACAGCTCCTTGAGCTTGGGCACCTTGGCCATGTTCAGACCGGCGTCGGCCCAGAGGCTGTTCCAGTCGTCCACGTTGCCGTCGTCGGGCTTCATGGTGTTCCAGGCGACGTTGGCCGTGATGATGTTGAAGAGCGAGAGGCGCGCGTCGGCGTAGAGGCCCTTCATGGCCGGCGCGTTCTTCAGCAGTTCCTCCTTGGTGAACAGGCTGTCGCCGAAGAGCTGGGTGCGCTCCACGTCATAGGTGCGGTTGAAGAAATCGCCGATGAACTGCTCGCCCCAGACCCGGTACTCGGCGCCGGCTGTGAGCCAGTTGAAGGGCCGCCAGGAGACGCCCGGCGCCCAGCCGCTGCCGTAGCCCGTGAACTTGGCCACCTGGAAATAGGCGTCGAGCTTGGGCAGGATCTCGTAGCTCAGGTCTGCGCCCATGGCCTGCAGACTCTCCTCGGCCTTGCTGTAGTCGATGGGCGGCTGGGTCAGCCACTCGTCGCCCGGATAGCCGGCGGACTGGCGCATGCGCTCCCAGAGGTCGGGGTTGGAGGCCAGCTCCGTCTGCAACTCGTGCCAGGTGTCGTATTCCGCGCCGTCGTCGTGGTCGGCGTAGCGGTCCAGTTGGTCGGGCACGTCGTCCTCGTCCACGTCGGCCATCCCGGCGTAGAGGTTGCCGTCCTGCACGAAGGAGGCGCCCACCCGCAGTTTGCCGATCACCGGATAGCTGGCGCGCAGGCCCAGCAGGCCCGGGCTGTCCAGCTCGCGGAAATTGGCCAGGAAGCCCTCGATCTGCGGCTTGCCGATGCGGATGTCGAATTCGCCGCCCACCCGGCGGATGGACGGGTACTGCACGCTGTTGGCGTAGTGCCGGACCAGCATGCCGTAACCCAGGGTCACGTCGTCCAGGGAGCCGGCCTTGAGGTAGAGCGGATCGCCCTTATGCGCCCAGCGCAGGTAGTAGATCTTGTCGATCAGGTCCTTGCCCTCGTCCCAGTCCGACTTGCGGATCTTGCCGTCCTGGTCGAAGAACAGGGTCAGGTCCAGGGCGATGCCCAGTTTGCCGATGGGGATCTCGGGGCGCAGGGCGATTTGGGTCCAGGTCTGGCCGTCCATGGTGACGGCGCCGATTCCCATGGCCGCGCCCCAGCTGTCGCCCGCCGGGGCCGGGGCGGCGTCCTGGGCCAGCAGGGGCAGGACCCCGCCGAGCAGCGGAAGCAACCAAGTGTGTCTCATCATGGCCTCGCGATTTGTCCGCCTAGTGTGTGACAGGCGGCAAGATACCTCACGGTGGACTCAATGCGAAGCCGCGCGGTGCTGGGCCGCGGGGGCCGGGCGGGCGGGAAAAACGCAAGCTGCCGCAGGAGCAGCCACCTTGGGGAAGGGGCCGATCGCGCGGCAGGTCGCGGGTGTCACATCAATCGAATCGAAGGGGTCTTGTCAGAAGCTGATGTTCCAAAGGCGGTCCATCAGGCGCTCGCTGATCTGCTCGGCCAGTTCGCGCTGGAAGTAGCGGCCCTCGTCCACCTTGGCGAAGATCTCCACCAGGCGGCTGTCCTTCTCCTGGTCCAGCAGGGGCTGCTGTTTGGCGCGGGGGTTCACCGGGATGCGCACCAGGTGGCGCAGGTCGTCCCGTTCCTCCCGCACGGCCTGCAGCCGGGCTTCCAGGGTGCGCTTCTGCAGTTTGAACCGGCGCAGGGCGCTGGACAATTGCTGGGGGTCGGTCGTCGTGGGGGCGAGCGTGCTGCGGACCATTTTTCCTCCTGCTGCTTTGGCGAAGAAGCGTAAGTGCAAGGTCCGTGCCAGCAATTCGAAACTTCGGAAGTTCCAGGTTTGGCTGGTGGTCAAGTGCAAGAAAGCCAACAGGATCGCTGCGCGGACAAGCGCCGCCCAGCCGGGCCGCGCGGCGCGTTCAGCCGGGCCGGGACCCCCCGGCCCCCGGGAGTGACACCCAGGCGTAGCAGCCTTGCCCCGAAATGCGGCCAAGCCTGCCGCTTACGGCCCGCGGCGCCCGTGCCGGGGCTGAACCCTGCCCCCCCGCTTGCCGATCACTACGTTGCGGCCCGGGCTGATCTCCATCCACGGAAGGACGATGGGCGAACCCTTTCGCGACTACTATCAACTGTTGGGCGTGGAGGCCTTCGCTGGCGCGGAGGAGTTGAAGCGCGCCTGGCATCGGCTGGCCAAGCAGCTCCATCCGGATCGCAATCCGGAGGATCCGCTGGCCGAGCAGCGCTTCAAGCAGGTGCAGGCGGCCTACCGCACCCTGACGGAGCCCGAGTTGCGCGTGCGCTACGACGAGATCTACTCGCGCCGCAGCCGGCGCGCCCGGCCCACCACGCCTCCGCCCAAGCGCGGCCAGACGGACAACCCGGCGGGCCCGCGGCCCGGGATGGGCAGTCCGCCGCCTCCGCCGCCGGAGGAGCGCGCCCGGCCCCGGGAGACCCTGCGGCCCCAGCCCGGCGCGGATCTGCGCATGGTGGTCCAACTGCCGCTGGAGCGCTTCACCGGCGGCGGACGGCTGAGCATCCAGCCGCTGGGCCAGTCGCCCTTCGAACTCACTCTGCCCCTGAACCTGCTGGTGGGCGACGAGCTGGTGGTCCCCGGCCGCGGGGCGCCTGGCCGGCACGGTGGCGCGTCCGGTCGCCTGATCGTGGAGATCCGGCCCCAACTGCCCGAGGGGTGCCGGCTGGAGGGCACGGATCTGGTGCTGGAGCTGGAGCTGGACGCCCTGCTGCTGATGACGGGCGGCACGGCCCTGCTGAAGCATCCCGCCGGCCGGAGCCTGGAATTGCGGCTGCCCGCGGGTGCCCAGGTGGGGCAGCGCCTGCGGTTGCGCGGCCAGGGCCTGCAGGACCGCCAGGGCCGGGGCGATCTGGTGGTGGAAGTGAAGGTGCGGATCCGCCCGGCCACGGGCTTCCGCACCCGGCGGCTGGCGGAGAAGCTGCGGCGGCTGCTGAACGACGGGGCCGAGGACTGAGCCGGCGTATGGCGCCGGCCCCCTGAGCAGGCGGGCTCAGCCGAAGAGCTTACTCGAGAGCGGATAGCGCCGGATGATCCACAAATAGGCCAGGTGGTAGACGGGCCAGATCAGGTTGTAGGCCAGCACTTCCGCCAGCAACCCCAGTCGGTGGCTGCCCGTTCGCAGCTCCACCCACTCGTGCAGCGCCAGTCCCGGGACCATCCAACTGGGGAAGATGTCGGCGATCCAGATCTCGTCGGGTTCGCCCGTGACGCTGTCCACCCCGGGCATGCCGGAGCCCGGCACGCCGTAGCAGTGGAAGCGATAGGGGTTCCAGGCGAACACGCGGATGACCATGAGGCAATGTCGGCAAGCCCGGGCGGCATCTTCAACCGGATTGCGCGCGGAGGGCGCCCTGGCTACATTGATGCGCCGCTTCAGCCCGCCCCGCCGCTCCGGGCGGCGCCCTTCCCGGGGAAGCGGAACAGGCCAGGTCCGAACGACTCCTTTTTCCTGGGAGACCCCCCCCGATCATGACGGCGCCACGCTTGAGCATCCTGGTGGTGGACGACGAGCGCGCCGTGCGCGAAGTGGTCGGCGACCTCCTGCGGGAGATGGGCCACGTCGTGGTCCTGGCCGGGGACGGCGAAGAGGCGCTGCGCAAGCTGGACGAGCAGGATTTCCAGCTGGTGCTCTCCGACGTGCGCATGCCCCGGCTGGACGGCCTGCAACTGCTGGACGCGGTGATCGAGCGCCATCCCGGCACGCGCATCCTGCTGTTCACCGGCTACGGGACCATCCAGGACGCCGTGGCGGCGATCAAGCGCGGCGCCATGGGCTACATCACCAAGCCGGTGGACTTTCCCGCCCTGATGGAGGAGATCACCCGACTGGCCCACGACCTCAGCCTGACCTCCTCGGGCGCCCAGTTGATGAACGAGATGCTGCGCCGGCACCAGGAGGGCCTGCCCCTCAGCCGCAACCGGCGCATGAACAACCTGGTGCAGCTCACGGTGAGCCGGATCGCTGAATCCCAGGCCAGCGTGCTGATCACCGGGGAATCCGGCACGGGCAAGGAGCTGATGGCGGCGCTGATCCACCGCTTCTCGCCGCGCCGGGACGGTCCCTTCGTCAAGCTCAGCGCCGCGGCCATTCCCGAGAGCCTGCTGGAGAGCGAGCTCTTCGGGCACGTCAAGGGCGCCTTCACCGGAGCCGTGCGCGACCGGCGGGGCCGGGTGGCGGAGGCTGACGGCGGCACGCTCTTCCTGGACGAGATCGGCGAGATCCGGCCGGCCCTGCAGGCCAAGCTGCTGCGCGTGCTGCAGGAACGCGAGTTCGAACCCGTGGGCAGCACGCGCACCTGCCGCGTGGACCTGCGCCTGATCACGGCCACCAACCGCGACCTGCCCGCCGAGATCGCCGCCGGCAACTTCCGCCCCGACCTCTACTACCGGCTGAACGTGCTGGACATCCACCTGCCGCCGCTGCGCGAGCGCCGGGAGGATCTGCCCGAATTGGTGGACTTCATCCTGGAGCGTCTCTGCCGCCGGGCGGAGCGTCCGCTGCCCCGGCCCACGGAGGCCCTGCTGGCCCGGCTGGCGGAGCTGGACTGGCCGGGCAACATCCGCGAGCTGGAGAACGTGCTCGAGCGCTGTCTGCTGCTGGGCCGGGACGAGGAACTGGACCTGAGCCACCTGCCCGAGGAGTACCGGCAGAACGCCCGCCCGGGCCGCGTCGTCCCGGGCTCGCTGGCGTCGCTGGCCCAGCTGACCCTGGACGAGGCCCGCGAGCACTTCGAGCACGAACTGCTGCTCCAGGTGCTGGAGGAGGAGTGCGGCAACGTCTCGGCCTGCGCGCGCCGGTTGGGAATTGCCCGGAAGAACTTGCAGATCAAGTTGAAACGCCTGGGCATCGAAGCGCTGGGCTTTCGCGCGGGGCGGGAATCCGGCCGGCCGCTGCCGGAGCGCTGAAGGTCCGCCTCCGGGTTGCCGATACCTCCTGTCGTCCCCTATGTCACCACGCTTGAAGCAGGATCAGATTGACAGTGGCACAAACACGGATCTATCTCATCAGCAGCGACGCCGCCTGGGCGGACCGGATGGCCGGCCTGGTCCACGACGAAGGGCTGGGGAAGGCGATGTTTTTTCCGGTGGGCAAGGGCGCCCTGGCCGCCTACCGCGAGGCGCAGCCCGAAGTGGTGATCTTCGACCTGCGCCAGGAGAGGCGCGACGTCACCGTGGCCCTGACCATGATCCGCGAGATTTTCCCGCGCATGGCGACGGGGGGCGTGGTGGTGATCGGCGCGGCGGACCCGGCGGACCGGGAGTCCCTGCGCCAGGAACGCGAACAACTCAACCGCATCCAACTGGCCGAGTACCTGCCGCGCAACACGCCCGAGGACTTCCTGCTGGAGCGCCTGCACGCCCTCAAGCAGCGGGCGGAGGAATTCCTGCGCCAGGATACACCGGCTCCGGCCCACCGCGAGTCGCCGGAACCCTTCATCCCCGAGGCGCCCGTCGCGCCGCGTCCGGCCCCCGTGCGGACGGCGCCGCCCCCGGCCCCCGGCGAACCCGTTCCCTGTCTGGTGAAGGTGCTGCTCAGCCGCGCGGACCTGCAGGCGAACCTGCTGCAGGACCTGGCGGACCTGGGCGCCGAGCCGCTGGTGGTGGACGACTCGCGCAACGTCGCCGCGCTGGGCGCGCTGCCGGATTTCCTCATCGTGGACGGCGGGAGCGCCGAGCAGCACGCCAGTTTCCTGACCCAGCTGCGCCGCCAGTATCCCGGCTTGCGGATCATCCAGCTGCCCGACGAGGGCGACAAGTCCCTGCGCCGCCTCTCCAAGGACATCAGCGCCCTGCTGACGCCCGCCAGCGCGCCCCACGGCGGGCAGGACCAGGTGGCCCAGGCCATCCGCCGGCGCGTGCTGCCCGACGAGAGTCCGGGAGCGGTGCCCATCCTGCTGCTGGTGGAGGATGAGCAGAACATCCGCGAGCTGACCGCGCACTATCTGCTGTTGCAGGGCTACGAGGTCTACCAGGCCGAGGACGGCCAGGAGGCCATGACGGTCTTCCGGGCGCGCACGCCGGACATGATCCTCAGCGACGTCTACATGCCGCGCATGAACGGATTCAAGCTCCTGCTGGAGGTCAAGAACTGGGCGCCGGACCTGCCCATGCTGATGATGACCGGCTACAGTTCCGCGACCCAGGTGCTCAACACCTCGAAATACCGCAACGTGACCTTCCTGCCCAAACCCTTCCGCTTGAGCGAGCTGGGAGAGCGCATCCGGGCCATGCTGGGAGCGATCCGATGATCGAGAGCCGCAAGCTGGACCACGAGCGCCGCCAGCGGATCCTGGAGCGCATCTCCACGCTGGACACCCTGCCCTCGCTGCCCCGGGTGGTGTCCGAGATGCTGCGCCTGCTGGCGGAGGACGACTACAGCATGGAAGAGCTGATGGAGCTGGTCCAGCAGGATCCGGCCCTGACGGCGCGCGTGCTGAAACTGGCCAACAGCGCCATCTACGGGCGGCCGCGGCAGATCGACAGCCTGCAGCAGGCCATGGTGATCCTGGGCGGCAAGGAGCTGCACCGGCTGGTCACCACCATCTCCGTGATGCGCTCCTTCGACGACATCTTCGCCAAGGACCGCATCCTGGACAAGGAACTCTTCTGGTCGCACTCCGTGGGCACGGGGGAACTCACCCACCGGGTGGCCAGCTACTTCAACCTGGAATTCCGCGGGGTGGACTTCACGGCCGGCCTGCTCCACGACGTGGGCAAGGTGGTGCTGGACCAGCATTTCCACGCCGAGTTCCGGGACTGCCTGGAACTGACCAACCGCCGCGGGCTGCCGCTCTTCGAGGCCGAGACCAAGCTGCTGGGGCTGGATCACGCCGAGGTGGGCGCCGTGCTGGCCGCCAAGTGGGAGCTGCCCGACAGCCTGCGCTCGGCCATCCGCAACCACCACTGCATGGATTCCAAGGACCCCCACGCGCTGCTGGTGGCCTGCGTGCGCCTGGCCAACCACCTGGTGAAGGACGAGGCCATGAGCTGCCTGGGCGAGGACAACCTCTGGCAGATCGAGATGGACCCGGCCTGGCAGATCCTCAGCGAGGCCCGGCACCAGCAGGAGATGCAGGAGCGCACCTCCGCCCTGGAACAGATCCGCGAAGGCATCCAGGCCGCCCGGGACCGCGTGCGCAGCCTGGTGGGCGAGATCACGCGCTGACGTGTTCGTGCCGAACGCCAAGCAACCCAGGGCCGCCCGCGCGGCCCTTCCTCATTCCGGCGGCGGCCTGTTACCTTGGGCCATGCACCCTCCGCTTGTCCTGCGATCCCCCTATCTGCTGGCCCCCATGGCGGGCTTCACCACGTCCGGCGTGCGCCGTCTGCTGCTGGAGCAGGGCGCGGGCGCGGCCAGCACCGGCCTGGTGGACGCCGAGGGTCTGGCCCGTCAATCCCCGGGGAGCCTGCGCCGCGCCGCGCGGGAGGCCGCGCCGGGCCCGCAGATTCTCCAGCTCTTCGCCAACCAGCCCGAGATCCTGAGGCAGGCCGCGGCCCTGGCCGCGCCGCTGGGCTTCCAGGGCGTGGAACTCAACCTGGGTTGTCCGGCCGCGCCGCTGGTGGCCCGGGGCTGCGGCGGGGCGCTGCTGGGCCGTTGGCCCGAGCTGCGCGAGCTGCTCATGGTGCTGCGCGATGCCTCCGGTCTGCCGGCCGGGATCAAGTGCCGCAGCGGCCAGCTGCCCGGCGACGGGCAGTTCCTGATCCTGCACGAACTGGCCGCCGAGGCGGGGCTGGACTGGTTCTGCCTGCATCCGCGCTCGCTGTCGGGGGCCTATGTAGAACAGCCGGACTGGAGCCTGCTGGACCACCTGCCGGCCGGCGGACCGCGGCTCTGGGCCGTGGGCGATCTGCGCACGGCGGCGGAGGCCCAGGCCGCCCTGGCCGCGCACCCGGGCCTCGAGGCCGTGCTGATCGGGCGGGCCGCCCTGACCCTGCCCTGGATCTTCCGCCTCTGCCGGGGCGAGGCGGCCCCGGCCCCGCGGGAAGGGGCCGAGCTGCTGGCCGCGCTGCTGCGCTCGCTGGTGGCGGATCTGGACTGGCAGGAGGCGCGCCGCCTGCTGCCCGGGCTGCTGGGACACCTGGGGCTGCCCGCCGACGAGGCCGCCGCCTTCCGGCTGGCCGACCGGCGCCGGCTGCCCGAGTGGATCGATCTGCTGGAGCGGCAGCTGGCCGAGGGACCGCCGCCGCCCATCACAGGCAATCCCTTCCTGCGCTGATGGCGGGAAGCGCGGGCCGGGATTGAATCTCCGGCCCTTTCACGCCGATCATGATTGCTGCCGCCGGGACGACTCCGCGGCGGGGACGGGTTCCGGACCATCAGCCAGACAGGAGCTGACATGCACGTCTTTGATCGCCGACAATTGGAGCAGATGCGCGGCATGAATCCGGAGCTCGAGCGGAGATTCAAGCAGTTGCTGGCGGGACACGACGAGACCAGCGAGAGCGGCGGCGCCTTCGTGCCGGCCGCCGACGTGGTGATGGGCCGCGGCGAGCTGGTGGTGGTGATGGAACTGGCCGGCCTCAAGCGGGAGGACATCCGCCTGGGCGCCGGCGAGGGCGAACTGGTGATCCAGGGCACGCGCCGCGAGCCGGTGGAGTTCGAGAAGGACCGCTACCTGACCCTCGAGATCCCCGTCGGCGAGTTCGAGCGGCGCATCCAGCTGCCCGCGGGCCTGCTGATGGATCAGGTGGCGGCCCAGTATCGCGACGGCTTCCTGGTGGTCCGCATCCCGCGGCAGGACGGCGGCGTGGTGGACTGGAGCGAGGAGGACGGGCAGTGAGAACCGAGTTGCCGGAAGCCGTGGAGAGCAAGACCCCGGTCGTCATCCCCGAGATCCTGCACCTGTTGCCGGTCACGGACGTGGTGGTCTTCCCGGGCGTGATCCTGCCCCACGTGATCAACGATCCGCGCCAGATCCACGCCGTGCAGGAGGTGCTGCGCGGCGACCGCCTGCTGGCGATCTTCCTCAAGCAGGAGAACGACGAGAACGGCCGCCTGGCCCCGGTGGGCAGCGCGGCCCAGATCCTCAAGATGTTCAGCGTGCCCGACGGCTCGATGGGCCTGCTCCTGCAGGGCGTGGGCCGCCTGAGTTTCCGCGAGGTGGTTTCGCGCAGCCCCAATCTGCTGGTGCGCGTGGAGCGTCACACGGAGGACCTGCGGACCAACGTGCGCACGGAGAGCTACCGCAAGGCCCTGCTCAAGGCCTTCGACGACTACTGCCAACTCAACACCTGGGTGGGCGAGGATTTGCGCCAGTCCCTGCGCTCCGTCAAGGATCTGGGCCGGCTGGCGGACCTGGTCAGCGCCAACCTCAACTTCAGCGTGGAGGATCGCCAGCGCGTGCTGGGCGAGCTCAACGTGGGCGAGCGGGCCAAGACGGCGCTCAAGCTGCTGCGCCGCGAGGTGGAACTGGCCGAGCTCTCGCGCAAGATCCAGGACGACCTGGCCAACGCCATGGACCGCAACCAGAAGGAATACTACCTGCGCGAGCAGCTCAAGGTGATCCGCCACGAGCTGGGCGAGGACGAGGACGCCCAGGTGGAGCTGGAGGAGCTGCGCCGGCGCTTCGCGGCCGAGGACCTGCCCGCGCCCGTGCGCGAGGCCGGCCAGCGCGAGGTGCGCCGGCTGGGCCGGATGAACACGGCCTCCGCCGAGTACGGCGTGGCCCGGACCTACGTGGATTGGCTGGCCCAGTTCCCGTGGAACGAGCGCGACCGTGACCGGCATGACGTGGGCCGCGCCCGGCGCGTGCTGGACCGCGACCACTTCGGCCTGGAGGCGGTCAAGGAGCGGATCCTCGAGTACATCGCCGTGCGCAAGTTGACCGGCGGCGGGCGCAAGAGCCCGATCCTCTGCTTCGTGGGCCCGCCCGGCGTGGGCAAGACCAGCCTGGGCAAGTCCATCGCCGAGTCCCTGGGCCGCCGCTTCGTGCGCCTGGCGCTGGGCGGCGTGCACGACGAGAGCGAGATCCGCGGCCATCGCCGCACCTACGTGGGCTCCATGCCCGGGCGCATCGTGCAGAAGCTGCGCGAGACCGGCTGCATGAACCCGGTCTTCATGCTGGACGAGATCGACAAGCTGGGCGCGGACGTCAAGGGCGACCCCTCCGCCGCGCTGCTGGAAGTGCTGGATCCGGCCCAGAACCACACCTTCGCCGACCACTACCTGGAAGTGCCCGTGGACCTGAGCCAGGTGATGTTCATCGCCACGGCCAATCAGCTGGAGCGGATTCCCAGCCCGCTGCGCGACCGGATGGAGATCATCCAGCTGCCCGGCTACCTGCCCACGGAGAAACTCGAGATCGCCCGGCGCTACCTGGTGCCGCGCCAGCTGGAGGCCTCGGGCCTGGACAAGTCGCAGTTGTCCTTCCAGCCGGAGGGCCTGCGCGTGATCATCGACGAGTATACGCGAGAGGCCGGCGTGCGCCAGCTGGAGCAGCGCGTGGGCTCCGTGGCGCGCAAAGTGGCGCGCCGGGTGGCCGAGGGCGAGGCGCTGCGCCTGCGCGCGGGTCGCGCCACGGTGCGCGAACTGCTGGGCAACAAGCGCATCCTGCCCGAGACGGCCAACCGGGCCCCGGAGATCGGCGTGGCCACGGGCATGGCCTGGACGCCCTTCGGCGGCGCGCTGATGTTCATCGAGGCCACGGCCATGCCGGGCAACGGCGGGCTGCGCCTGACGGGCAGCCTGGGCGAAGTGATGCGCGAATCCGGCGAGATCGCGCTCAGCTTCATCCGCAGCCACGCCGACGAACTGGGCGTGCCCGCGGACTTCAACCGCGGCACGGACCTGCACCTGCATTTCCCCGAGGGCTCCACGCCCAAGGACGGACCTTCGGCGGGCGTGGCCATCGCGGCCTGCCTGGTCAGCCTGCTCAGCGGGCGGCCGCTGCGCCACGACGTGGCCATGACCGGCGAGCTGAGCCTGCGCGGCAAGGTGCTGCCCATCGGCGGCCTGCGCGAGAAGGTGATGGCCGCGCATCGCGCGGGGATCCGCGTGATCCTGGCGCCGCGGGACAACTTGAAGGACGTGGAGGAGATCCCGGAGGAGATCCGCGCGGAGCTGGAGATCCACGGCCTGGACCGCGTGGAACAGGCTCTGGAACTGGTGCTGCTGCCTGCGGCGGACGCCAGGGCCGGCCGGCAGCGCTGAGGCCGGGCGAACGGACACGACACGAAACGGGCGGCCTGGGCCGCCCGTTTGCTTTGCAGGAGGAGCGCCGGTCCGGGGGATCAGCGCAGGGCCTCGGCCACCAGCGTGGACAGCGAGGCGATGGAGAAGGGTTTCTCGATGAAGCCCTTTACGCCGGGCAGCTCGAGCAACCCGCCCTGTTGGGAGCGCGTGTAGCCCGAGCAGAAGATCACGTGCGGATCCGGCCGGAGGCCGCGCAGCTCCTGGAGCAGCTCCACGCCGGACATGCCGGGCATCAGCACGTCCAGGAAGTACAGGTCGGCCGCGGCGGGCTCGTGTCTCACGGCCTCCAGGACCTCCTGCCCGGTCTCGAAGGTCCGCACCTTGTAATGCAGGCTCTCCAGGATGCGGCGCAGCATGTCGCGCAGCACGGGGTCGTCGTCCACCACCCAGATCTGCGCCGTGGGGGAATCGCCGGCGCGCCGGGCGGGCGTGCTGGACTCGGCTCCCTCCGCCCGCGGGATCGGGAAGTGCAGGCGGATGCGCGTGCCGAAGCCCACCCGGGACTGGATCTCCACCCGGCCGCCGTGGCGCTGGAGGATGGCGTAGACCATGGCCAGGCCCAGGCCGCTGCCCTGGCCCTTGGCCTTGGTGGTGAAGAAGGGATCGAAGACCCGGGGCAGCATGTCCTCGGGGATGCCCGCCCCCGTGTCCTGGATCTCGAATTCCAGCCAGGGTCCGCCCACGGCCGCCTCCCCGCCGCCCGGGCCCTCGGCCTCCAGGTGGCGCAGCCGCGTGCGCACGCTGATCACGCCGCTCTCGCCCGTGGCGTCCACGGCGTTGAGCAGCACGTTGAGCAGCGCCTGGCCCACCTGCAGCGGGTCGGCCAGGATCCGCGGCAGGCCCGCGGTGAACTCCTCCTCCAGCCGCACGCCCGGCTTGAGGCCGCGCCGGAACAGGTCCAGGGTCTGGGTCACCACCGGATTGGGATCGATCAGCTCCAGCGTGTCGTTGTCGCGCCGGGCGAAGCCCAGCAGCTGGCGCGTGAGCTGGGCGGCCATCCCCACGGAGCGCTCGATGGTGTCCAGCGGCTCGTCCGCCTCGGGGTGGCGCTCCAACTGGCGGCGCAGGAACTGGGTGTTGCCCAGGATGCCCGAGAGGATGTTGTTGAAGTCGTGCGCCAGTCCGCTGGCCAGGCTGCCCACCGAGTCCATCTTCTGGGACTGGATGAGCTGGTTGCGCAGGGCGCGGCGCTCGCTGACGTCCTCCAGCAGGAAGACCACGTCCGTCAACACGCCGGCCTGGTTGCTCACGGGCACGGTGGTGGCGGAGATGTGCCTGATGGTGGAATCGTCGAACAGCGAGGGCGGCAGGGCCAGCTCCTCGATGCGTCCGCTCTCCCGGCGCAGGGTCTGGATCCAGAGGGCATGCAGCTCGGGAATGTCCCGCAGGAGCCGGTTGAACACGTGCTCCCCGCGAACCTCCCCGTCCGGCAGGCCCAGCAGGCGCGCGAAGACCGGGTTGTGGTGACGCACCCGGCCACCGGGCTCGAGGATCACCAGCCCCACCGGCAGCTGGGCCAGCAGGTTCTCCAGGAAGACCAGGCGGCCCTGGTTCTCCAGCTCCAGCCGCCGCCGATCCGTGTCGTCCGCCAGGCTGCCCTCGATGGCCTCGCCTCCGGGCGTGTGGCTGGCGGAGATGCGGAGCTCCAGCATGCGGCCGTCCGTGCTCAGCGTGGTGGCGTGGGCCTCCACCACCGAACCGTCCCGGCTCAACTGCTCCAGGAAGGCCTGGCAGGCCCGCTCGCTGCCCCAGATCCGGCGCGAATCCACCGGATCCTCGGGCCCCAGGCCCAGCACGCGCCGCAGGTAGGGGTTGGCAGCCTCCACCACCCCGTCCAGGCTGAGGCGGAACAGGCCGATGCCCGCGTTCTCCACCAGCGAGCGGTAGCGCGCTTCGGAGTCGGCGATGCGCCGCACCAGCTCGACCTGGGCCAGCAGGGCCGCGGCCTGACCGGCCAGGATGCTGATGATCTCCAGGTCGCTTTCGGAGAAGGGCCGCTCCAGCGGACGCGTGATGGTGATGGCGCCCAGCACGCGGTCCCCGGCGCTGAGCGGCACGCTCATCAGGACTTCGCTGACCTCTTCCGGCGTGCCCGGCACCTGGACCACCAGCTCGCTGCTCTCGGGATCGTTGACGATGGCCGCGCGGCCGGTCTGCACCACGTGGCCCGTCAGACCCGTGCCCAGCGGGATCTCGAAAGTCATGGTGACGTCCGAGTAGTTGGGGTCGTCGGTGAAGAGCGGGATCAGGCGGTCGCCGTCCGCGTGCAGGCCGTAGATGGTGGTGTCGTTGGCGGCCACCAGGTTGTGGCTGGCCCGGGTGATCTCCTGCATGATCTGCTGGATGTCGGAGGCGCCGGCCATCTTGCGCGAGATGTCCAGCACGGTCTGCAGCCGCTCGGCCAGTTCCCGGCTGTCCGGGCGGCCGCGCTCCTCCATCCGCACCAGCAGGTCGTCGCCCTCCGCTAGCACGGTGCAGTTCACGTCCAGCGGGCCGCTGTCCCGCAGGAGCTGGCAGAGTTGGAGCTCCCCGGCGTGGGGCGGCGGCTGCAGCAGCGTCGCGACGTCCAGTCCGGCGAGCTCCTCGGCCCCGCGGCCGATCAGCTCGTGAAAGCGCGGGCTGGACAGGGTGACGCGCCCGGACTTCAGCAGCAGGACGGCTTGTCCGCCCCGCAGAATCGCCTCGTGAAGCAGGTTGCCCACAGCTGTCCTTTCTGGAGCCTCGCTCCCCGGTAGCGCTTGATCAGGGCTTTCAACGCGCCAAGTCTTCGCGTCTTTCTTTGCTGGCTCAAAGAAAGACGCCCAAAGAAAGAGCCTTTTCTCAACGGCCAGAGTCAGGCCACCTCGCGGTGGCCTTCCGCTGGCCGGAGTTTGGGCTTCCTGCAACCGCGTAGTTGGTTCCGGACGGCCGGTCAGGCCTGACGCCGTCACCACCAGGTTTTGGTTCAGGCCTGCGGCCTTCACCTCACCAAACAGACGCAATCTTGGTCTTTATGACTCTTCGACTCTGTGTCTCTGTGCCTCTGTGGTGGAGGGTCGAGTCGGGCTAGCCGATGGGCGTGCCCGGCGGGACGTCCCCGGGGTTCACCAGCGCGAGCCCGTTCGGCCCTTTGGCGGCCAGCAGCATGCCCCGGCTGACGATGCCGCGGATCTTCGCGGGTTCGAGATTGCGGACCACGCAGATCATCCGGCCGGGCAGCCCCTCCGGCGCGTGGTCCAGCGCGATGCCCGCCACGATCTGGCGCGGCTCGGCGTCGCCGCAGTCGATCTCCAGCCGCAGCAGCTTGTCCGCGCCGCTGACGCGCTCCGCCGTGAGGATCCGCGCCGCCACCAGCTTGGCGCGGCCGAACTCGGCGAAGCCGATCAGGCCCTCGTCCGCCGCCGGAGTCGAGGCCGGCGCGGCGGCCGGCGCGGCCACCGCGGCCGGCACCGGCGCGCTCGGTGCCGCGAGCCCGGGCACGGGCGCCAGGGCGGCCAGAAAGACCTCCTCGTCGATGCGCGGGACCAGCGGGTCGCCGTGCTGGATCCGGCGCACGCCGATCTCGTGCCAGGCCAGGTCCGCCAGGGTCGGCGTGCCCGGGATGCCCAGGCGCTCCAGCAACCGGGCGCAGAGCTCGGGCATCACCGGGGCAAGCAGGCAGGCCGTCAGGCGCAGCACCTCGGCCATGTCGGCCAGGACCGGGCCGGCGGCGGCCCGATCGGCCTTGACCAGCTTCCAAGGCGCGGTCTGCTCCATCCACTGGTTGCCCAGTTTGAGCAGGCCGAAGACCTGGTCCACGATTCCGTAGAGATCGCCGCGCTGCAGCTGGGCGGGCAGCCCGGCCAGCAGGGCCTCGGCGGAGCGGCGCAGGACTCCCTCTCCCGTGCCGCCCTGGGCCGGGGGCAGCTGCCCGTCGAAATGCCGCGCCGCGAGATTTGTCACACGGCTCAGCAGGTTGCCCAGGTCGTTGGCCAGGTCCGTGTTGATCCGCTTCACCAGCAGCTCGGGGCCGAAGGACGAGTCGTTCCAGGGCACCATCTCGCGGATCAGGAAGAAGCGGAAGGCGTCCACGCCCACCCGGTCGATGAGGTCCAGCGGCTGCACCACGTTGCCCACCGACTTGGACATCTTCTGGTCGCCCACCAGCCACCAGCCGTGGATCAGGAAGCTGCGCGGCTGCTCGAGGCCCAGGGCGTGCAGCAGCGTCGGCCAGTAGACGCAGTGCGTGGTGAGGATGTCCTTGCCGATGAGGTGCAGGTCCGCCGGCCAGTGCCGGTCGAAGCCCGCCTGATCGTGGCCCAGGCCCACTCCGCTGACATAGTTGAGCAGCGCGTCCACCCAGACGTAACACACGTAGTCGCGGTCGAAGGGCAGCTCGATGCCCCAGCTCATGCGCTCCTTGTTGCGCGAGATGCAGAGGTCGCGCAGCGGCTGGCGCAGGAAGCCCAGCACCTCGTTGCGCCGGCTCTGGGGCAGGATGAAGTCCGGGTGGCCTTCGATGTGGGCGATCAGCCACTCCTGGAAGGCCGACATGCGGAAGTACCAATTGCGTTCCTTGAGCAGCTCCGTCGGCCGCCCGCACTCCGGACAGTTGCCGTCCTGCAGATCCTTCTCGGTGAAGAAGCGCTCGCAGGGCACGCAGTACTGGCCCTCGTAGTCCGCCGCGTAGAGGTGGCCCTCGTCGTGCAGGCGCTGCAGCATGGCGCTCACCAGCGCCACGTGGGTCTCGTCCGTGGTGCGGATGTAGTGGCTGTAGTCGACGTTCAGGCGCTGCCAGAGTTCGCGGAAGCGGACGGACATGCGGTCGCAGAGCTCCTGGGGGCTCACGCCCTGGCGCTGGGCGGCCTCCAACACCTTCTGGCCGTGCTCGTCGTCCCCCGTCAGGAAGAAGGCCTCGCGCCCCAGCAGTCGGTGGTAGCGCGTGAAGACGTCCGCCAGCACCGTGGTGTAGGCGTGGCCCAGGTGCAGGTCGCTGTTGACGTAGTAGATCGGCGTGGTGATGTAGAACGGCTTCACGGAATCTCCTTGCCCCTCCCAGGGGCAGGGCCGGGACGGGGTGCATGGCTTCGGTTGCTCAGGCGCCTTCGCCCGGTTTGCGGTTGCGCCGCCCGCCGCGCCGGCCGCGCCGCCGCTTGCGGGCCTCGTCGTCCGGACCGGCGGGCGCGCCGCCCTCCGGGCTGCCGGCCTCGGCGGGCTCGTCGGCGGACTCCGCGTCCCCGTCCTCCTCGTCGTCGGGCTCCGCCGCCGGCGCCTCGCGCTGCGGTTCGCGCGCTGTCTCACGCGGGGGCTTGGCGGAGGCCACCAGCACGCCGGGGACGGCTGGTTCCTCGGCGCTGACGCCCTCGCGGTGACAGGCGCCCTCGCAGTGGTTCTCCGCCGCGTCGAAATCCATCAGGCGCAGCAGGTCCTCGCGGGAGACGGACTCCAGCTCGCCCGTGCTGTAGCGGATCAGCACGTCCTCGTTGAAGATGTCGATCTTCTCGATGAAGACGGCGCCGCGCAGGGTCTCCACGGCCCGCTCCAGCGGCGGATAGCGCTTCAGCTCCTCACGGTAGAAGTCCAGCTCGTAGCGCAGGCAGCACTTCAGCCGCCCGCAGTTGCCGGAGAGTTTCACCGGATTGAGGGGCAGGTTCTGCTCCTTGGCCATGCTGGTGGTGACGGGGTCGAAGCGCGAGAGCCAGGTGCTACAGCACTGGCGCTGGCCGCAGGGGCCGAAGCCGCCGAACTTGCGCGCCTCGTCCCGGGCGCCGATCTGGCGCAGTTCGATGCGCGTGCGCAGCTCGCCCGCCAGGTCCCGCACCAGGGTGCGGAAGTCCACCCGGCCCTCCGCCGTGAAGAAGAAGGTGACCTTCTTCCCGTCCAGCTGATACTCGACGTTGATCACTTTCATGGGCAGGCTGTGGTCGGTCACCAGGCGGCGGCAGACCTCTTCGGCGCGGTTCTCGCGCTGCAGGTTGCGGCGCTTGCGCTGGAAATCGTGGGGGCTGGCCTTGCGCACGATGGTGCGCACCTGGTCGCGCTCCTCCTCCTGGGAAATGCGGTCCACCTCGCTGACCTGGATCACGCGTCCCAGGTCCTCGCCCTTTTCGGCGTTGACGATCACGTGATCGCCCAGTTTGACGGGAAAGCCCATCGGGTTGGTGAAGGCCGCCCGGCGGTTGCCCTTGAATTGGATCTCGAAGAAGTTCATGCCGTCTGCTTTCTGCCATGCGCCACGCATTCCCGGCGCAGGAAGTGCGCCAGGGTGAGCAGCAGGGTGTAGGTGTGTGCGTTGCGCTCGCACAGGCGCTGCGCCTCGCTGAGCTGCTCCAGCACCACGTCGGGCCGCTTGAGGCCGACACGGGCGGAAAAGCGCTCCAGATCGTCGAACTGGTCCGCGTGGAAGACGCGCTCCTGGGCCTCGGGACCCAGGCGGCGCACCAACTCCGCGTCCAGCAGCCAGGTCTGCAGGTCGCCCAGGAAGCGCCGCAGGCGCTCCCGGTTGCGGGCCGCGTCCATGGCTGTGATGCGCTGGAACAGGCCGTCGCTGTGCGCGGCCAGCACGTCCCGCAGGAAGCCCGCTGGTTGCCAGACGTCCTCCTCGTCGCCCGCGCCACGCTCCTCGGCCAGCTTGAGGGCCCGGCCCGGATTCCCGCCGGCCAACTGGGCCAGCTCGCGGGGGGACAGTCCGGAGGCCGTCGCGGCGCCGCGCTCCTCCAGCCACTCGGCCAGGCGGTCCAGGGGCACGGGGCGCAGGTTCAGGCTCTGGCAGCGGCTGCGGATGGTGGGCAGCAGGGTCTCGGGCTGCTGGGTGCAGAGCAGCAGGATGAGCTGCTCGGGCGGTTCCTCCAGCAGTTTGAGCAGGGCGTTCTGGGTCTGCACGCCCATGCGCTCGGCCTCCACCACGATGGCCACCCGGTGGCGGCCCTCAAAGGGCCGCAGGGCGGCCCACTTTTTCAGGTAGCGCGCCTGGGCCACCTGGATCTGGCGATGCCGGACGGACTCGGACTCCTTGTCCCGCTCGAAGTCCGGGCGCGGCGGCAAGAGGGGATTGGCGGCCCAGGCCGCCAGGGCTGCCACGTACTTGTCCGCGAAGTGGACGGCCGGATCCACCTCCTCCTGGCCCGGCGGCAGGCTGGGCAGGGGCATCACCACATAGAGATCGGGATGGTCCAGCAGGCGCGATTTACGGCAGCCGGGACAGGCCTCGCAGGGTTCCGGGCCGCCCTGCTGGCAGAGCAGAATCCGGGCCAGGGCCCAGGCGGCCGCCTCGCTGCCCAGGCCTTCCTCCCCCTGGAAGATCAGGGCATGCGCCAACTGGTCGCGCTGGACGGCGCGCCGCAGGCTGCGCAAGAGGATGTCCTGGCCCACCAGGCTGGCGGCGTCCGGCATGGAAACTCCCGATTTCGAGGGCGAAAGGTAGCGAAAAGAGTCCCGCCTCCCGGAGGATGGCCACCCCGGGGTCCGGACTGCGGCGCGAAGGCGAGCTCCCCATCGTTGGAGGAACGGAGGACTGGACAATCGGGCCAAGTGGTGTCAGGCACCGTGCCAGAGCACGCCGCTGATCGGTAGCTAGCGCGCCAGCCAGAGCTTGGGATCCTGAGGCTGCCGGCCCTGCCAGAGTTCGAAGTGCAGAGCGCCCTGCTCGGCGGAATCGAAGCGGCCGGCGCGGCCCAGCGCCTGGCCGGCGCTCACCGCCTGGCCTTCGCGCACCTGGACCTCGTCCAGCTTGGCGTAAACCGTCCAGCTGTCGCCGCCGTGACTGAGCAGCAGCGTGTTGCCGAAGCCCGGCACCCAGGTGAGCTTCTCCACCCGGCCGGCGTGGACGGACTTCACCGCGGCGCCGGGCGCGCAGCTGTAATCCACGCCCGGGTTGTCCAGCACCGTGCCCAGGGTCGGGTCCGGGCGGGCTCCGAAGGGTCGGCTGATGCGTCCGCTCACGGGTTGGGGCAGCCGACCCTTGGCTGCGAGCAGACCCTTGCCTGTCATGGATTTTGCCTGCACGTCCTCGGCCGCCGAACGGGCGGGCGGCGGGCTGGCCGAGGATCTGGCGGTGGGTTTGGGGGTCGGGGTTGGCGCGGGCGGGGGATCCTGCGCGCCGGCCGCGCCCAGCCGGCTGCTCACCGCCTGCTGGCGGCGGGATTCGCTCTCCCGGCGGGTCTCGCGCTCCTGCCAGCCGCGCTGCAGGGTCTCCACCTGGCGCCCCACTTCCTGTCCAGCCTGGCGCAGCCGCTCCGCCTGGGCGGCGGCCAGCTCCTTGTCCTGGCGCAGGGAGCGCAGCAGTCGGCCCTGCTCGGTCTGCTCATGTTCCAGCCGCTGCAGTTCCGCCTGGGCCTCCAGGCGCGCCGTGCGCGTGCGCCGGCCGTCGCGCTCCAGATTCGCCAGATGCCGCGCGCCCCGGGCGCTGGCCTCGTCGCCGGCCTGTTGCAGCTGACCGAGTTGCGCGTCCAGCGCCTGCAGCGTGGCCAGCCGCCGCTCCAGACCCCGACCCAGCCAGGGGAGACGGCGCAGGCTGCGGGCCGCGGCGGGCGGGGAGGCCGATTGGAACAGCAGGGCCAGGGGATCCAGCCGGCGCAAGGGAAAGAGCCGCCGAGCCAGGGCGGCGGCCTCGGAGCGCACCCGGGCGCGCTCGCCGCCGGTGGCCGTGCGGCGCTGGCCCAGGCTGTCCAGCTGCACGCGCAGGGCGGCCAGTTCCTCCTGTTGGAGAGTTTGGGAGGTCTCCAGCAACAGCAGCTCCTGTTCCAGCTGCCGGCGCAGCCGCCGCCGGGCCGCGCCGCGCTCTTCCAACTGGTCCAGGCGAGCCAAGCCGGCCTGCTCCTGGCCCTCCAGGCGACCCAGGCGCTCGCGCTGGCTGGACTGCTCCTTAGCCAGGCTGTCCAGCCGCGAGCGGGTGTCGTCCAGGCGGGTGGCGGCCCAGGGCTGGAGCGGGTGGACGCCCAGCGCCAGCAGCGCCGCCAGGAGGGTCGCGACGCTGCCCAGGCGGCTGCGGAAGGGGGTGTCGCGCCAGGTCATGGCCGGAATATCGCAACCCATTGGTTACATTGACGGCACGTTCCAACCCCAATCCATGAGGCACATAGATGAGCGCCAAACTCACAGCTCTCAACGACCGGCACCTGGCCTGCGGCGCCAAAATGGTCGATTTCGCGGGCTATCGCATGCCCATCCAATACGGTTCCATGCTCGAGGAGCACATGGCCGTGCGCCGCAAGGGCGGCGTGTTCGACGTCTCCCACATGGGCGAGTTCTTCGTGGAGGGCCCGGACGCCGAGGCCTTCCTGGACTCCGTCACCGTGAACAACGTGGCCGCCCTGGCCCACGGCCAGGTCCAGTACTCCGCGCTGCCCACCCCGGAGGGCGGCATCGTGGACGACCTGCTGGTCCACCGCATCGACGACACGCACTTCCTGCTGGTGGTGAACGCCTCCAACCGCGACAAGGATTGGGCCTGGCTGAACCAGCACAAGAGCGGGGACGTGACCCTCACCGACCGCTCGGACGAGTACAGCCTGCTGGCCGTCCAGGGGCGCGAAGCCTACCAGCTGGTGCTGGAGCTGGCCGACCAGGACCTCTCCGACCTGCCCTATTACTGGTTCCGGATGGGCAGTCTGCGGGGGATCCCGCTGATCCTGGCCCGCACGGGCTACACGGGGGAGCGCGGCTTCGAGTTGTACGTGAAGAACGAGCAGGCCGTGGCCCTCTGGGACATCCTGCTGCCGGAACTGGAGAAGCGCGGCATGGGGCCGGTGGGCCTGGGGGCCCGCGACAGCCTGCGGCTCGAGATGAAGTTCGCGTTGTATGGGAATGACATCGACGGCAGCACCAGCACGCTGGAAGCGGACCTGGGCTGGATCACCAAGCTCAAGAAGGGCCGGGATTTCCTCGGCCGCGACCTGCTGCTGCGCCAGAAGGCCGAGGGTCTGACCCGTCGGCTGATGGGCTTCGAGATGACCGGGCGGGGCATCGCGCGGCACGGCCAGGCCTGCTACCTGGACGGCACGCGCATCGGCACCGTGACCTCGGGCGGCCACAGTCCCGTGCTGGGCAAGGCCATCGGCATGGTCTACCTCGATCTGCCCCACGACAAGCTGGGCCTGGAGTTCGAAGTGGACTTGAACGGCAAGCGCAGCGCGGCGCGGGTGGTGGGCACGCCCTTCGTGGAACTGGACGTGCCGTGCCGCTAAGCATCGACCTGTACTTCACCTTTCCGCAGAAAAGCAGCACCTGGCGGGGAGCGAACGTCGTCCTGATCGACGTGCTGCGCTCCACCACCTCCATCTGCCACGGCATGGCGGCGGGCTGCTCGCGCATCCTGCCCGCCGCGGACCTGGGGGAGGTCACCGAGCTGGTGGAATCCCTGGGCCGCTCGCGCGTGCTGCTGGGCGGCGAGAAGGACGCCCGGCGCATTCCGGGCTTCGATCTGGGCAACAGCCCGGCCGAGTACGCCGATCCGCGGCTCAAGGGCCAGACCGTGGTCATGCTCACGGGCAACGGCACGGTGGCCCTGGCGCGCCTGCGGCACCAGCGCGTGGTGGCGATCGCCGCCCTGGTGAACCTGGGGGCGACGGCCCGCTGGCTGGCCCGGCAGGAAGGCGACGTGGTGATCATCTGCTCGGGCAACCGCGAGCAGTTCTGCCTGGAGGACGCGCTCTGCGGCGGCCTGCTGGTCCGCCGCCTGCTGGACGCCTGGCCGGAGCGCGAGCCGCTGCTGAACGACGCCGCCCGGGTGGGCCTGGCGCTGGCGGAGCGCTACGGCGCGGATCCGCGCGCCGGCCTGGAGGAATCCACCCACGGGCGCGGCCTGCAGTCCCTGGGCTTCGGGGCGGACCTGGAGCGCTGCGCGCGGGTGGACGAACTGGACCTGGTGCCCTTCTACCACGACGAGCAGATCACCCTGCGCCCGCCGGCGCCGGAGGTGGAGGAGGACGAGACCGCCGCGGTCGGGGAGATCCAGGGGTCCTCCGGGGCGGAGCAACGGGAGAATCAGGAGACGGCGTGACGGCACGGACGCACGGACCATCCCCCGTGACCCGGCGGGTCCTGACCGGGCTGGCCCTGCTGGGGCTCAGTCTGCTCCTGCTGATCTCCGTCCTGTTCGCGCGGGAAGGCCTGGACTATCCCGGCGACCACCTGCTCTCCCACTTCGGCTACTGGACCTCTTACGCGCTGATCAACTTCGGCCTGGGCCACATCTGGTCCGTCAGCCTGCCCATCCTGCTGGGACTGCTGGCCTGGACCCTGATCCAGGAAGGCGAGACGCGCCGCCTGTGGAAGTTCGGCGCCAAGCTCTTCCTGCTGGCCATGGCGGGCGCCCTCAGCCAGGGCTCCATCGCCCGGGTGAGCGGCCTGCACAGCGCCGAGGCCGGCGGCGGCTGGATCTCCGGCGCCTGGCTGGCCGTGCTGATCAACCAGATGGTGGAGTCCACCGGCGCGGTGGGGCTGTTCATCAGCCTGGCCACCTTCGACCTGCTGGTGCTGGCCGTGGTCTTCCGCTGGCATCCCGGACCCCTGCTGGCCCGGCTGGCCGCCGGGTTGCAAGGTCTGTTCCCCACCCTTTTGGGCGCCTGGCGCCGGCGGGCCCTGCGCCGCCAGCTGCTGGAGGAGTCCCGCCGCAAGGAAGCCGCCCGCCTGGAGCAGGAACGCAAGCGCGCCGGCCGGACCCCGCCCGCGTTCGTTCCTGAGCCGACCCCGCCCGAGCCGCCCGCACCGGCGCCCGCCGCCGCCCCCGGTCTGCCCCTGTTCGAAGAGCCCGCCGACGAGGACGGCCGCTCGGGCGACGAGCCGCCGCTCTGGCGCCGACCGCCCGGCGGGGGGGACGAGGGCGAATTCGAGATCACCCAGGAGGTGGTGGAGCGCGAGCTGCGCTTCCGGGCGGAGGGCAAGGCGGCGGAGTTCCGCTACACGCCGCCCCCGGTGGATCTGCTGGCCGATCCGCCCGCCGACGAGTACCACGTCACCGAAGAGGACCTGCGGGCCAACTCCGAGGCGCTGGTGAGCTGCCTGAAGGACTTCAACGTCGAAGCCCGCGTCGTGCACGTCCATCCCGGCCCGGTCATCACGCGCTACGACCTGGAGCCCGCCCCGGGCGTCAAGGTGAGCCGCATTGTGGCCTTGGCGGACGACCTGGCCATGAAACTCAAGGCCGAGCGGATCCGCATCATCGCGCCGGTGCCGGGCAAAGGCGCCGTGGGCATCGAGCTGCCCAACAAGATGCGCAACACGGTGTTCATGAAGTCCATCGTCAACACGGAGAAGTTCATCCGCGCCGCCAGCCCGCTCACCGTGGCCCTGGGCAAGACCAGCTCGGGCGAGGCCGCCGTGGCCGACCTGCGCAGCATGCCCCACGTGCTGGTGGCCGGGCAGACGGGCTCGGGCAAGAGCGTCTGCGTGAACGGGATCATCTGCAGCATCCTGCTGCGCGCGCTGCCCACCGAGGTGCAGTTCGTGATGGTGGACCCCAAGATGATCGAGCTCTCCGACTACCGGCGCATCGCCGACCACTTCCTGGCGGGCATGGACGGCGTGGAGGGCGAGGTGGTGACGGACCCCCAGGACGCCGTCCGCGTGATGGCCTCGCTGGAAGTGGAAATGGACAACCGCTACCGCTACTTAAGCCTGACGGGCTACCGCTCGATCCAGGAGTTCAACGAGGCGCTGGAGTCCGGCGAAGTGGGCCGGCGGCTGGAGGCCGGCGACCTGACCCTGCCCGGCCGGCAGGACCGCATGCCGGACAAGATGGTCTACCTGGTGGTGATCATCGACGAGCTGGCGGACCTGATGATGACCGCGGGCAAGGAGATCGAAGTCTCCATCGCGCGGCTGGCCCAGAAGGCGCGCGCCGTGGGCATCCACTTGGTGGTGGCCACCCAGCGGCCCAGCGTGGACGTGCTCACCGGGCTGATCAAGGCCAACTTTCCGGCGCGCATCGCCTTCGCCGTGCGCCAGAAGGTGGACAGCAAGACGATCATCGACTGCATGGGCGCCGACCAGCTGCTGGGGCGGGGCGACATGCTCTACCTGGCCTCGGGCTCGCCCGAGCCCGTCCGCATGCACAACTGCCTGATCTCGGGCAAGGAGATCCGCGCGCTGCTGGACCACATCCGCAAGCAGAGCCGGGATTTCCCCAAGTTCCGGCTGCCCACCAGCAGCGAGGTGGAGAGCACGCGTCCCACCAGCGCCGAGTCCGCCACCCGGGACGAGCTGTTCTGGGAGGCCGCCGAGCAGGTGATCCTCTCCCAGCAGGGGTCGGTCTCCGTTCTGCAGCGGCGCCTGCGCATCGGGCACAGCCGGGCCAGCCGGCTCATCGACGAGCTGGAGCTGGCCGGCGTCGTGGGACCCTTCGACGGATCCAAGGCCAGGCAGGTCCTGGTGGACATGAGTTGGCTTGAGGAGCAACGCAGCCTGTGACACGCCATCTGTTGATCCTCCTGTTGTGGATCCTGTCCGCCCAGGCCGGCGAGGGCGACCGCCTGCTCTCCCAAGTCCGCAAGCAGTTCGAGGCCCGGGGATTGTGGGAGATCCAATTCACCCAGGAACTGATCTCGCCCATGGACCACGACACCAACCGCAGCGCGGGCCGGCTGCTGGCCTGTCCGGGGGGCGCCTTCCGCGTGGACCTGGAGGGCCTGCACCTGCTCAGCGACGGCCAGAACCTCTGGCGCTGGGAGACCGGCGGCAGCCAGGTGCTGCTGGAGCGCCCGGGCCAAAGTCCCGACGTGCTGCTGCCCCACCAGTTGCTGATCCTGCTCGAAGAGCGCTTCCGCGTGACCGCGCTGAAGGCCGAAGGTCCCCGGCGCAAGCGCCTGCAGCTGGCGCCCAAGACCAGCTCGGAATACATGCGCGAGATCGTGCTGGTGCTGGCCCAGGAGGGCGGGCAGTGGTGGCCGGCGGACATGGCCTTTTCGGACTTCTCCGACACGCGCTTCCGCTTCCTGGTGAAGAGCCGCCGCTCCTGGCCCGACCGCAGCCCGCGCAAAGGCGAGCTGACCTTCCGCCAGCCCGCCGGGATGGAACTCATCGATCTGCGCGCCCCGGGAGCGGCCCATGCGACGCCATAGCGCCCTGGCCGTCCTGATCTCGCTGTTCTTCCTCTATTTGTTCGCCTTCCAGCCCCAGCCCGGCGCCTGGTTCCACGGCAGCCTGGATTGGCGCGCGGCCTTCTTCAGCAGCCGCGTGGATTGGCCCCAGGTGGGCCGCCTGCTGCTGGACCTGCGGCCGCTGCCCTTCCTGGGGGCCTTGCTCTGCCTGGTGCTCTCCCTGGTGATCCGGGCCTGGCGCTGGCGTGTGATCAGCGGCCCGCTGGACCGCGTGCCTCTCGTGCGGATGTTCCACCTGACCAACCTGGGCTACATGGCCAACAACCTGCTGCCTATGCGGCTGGGCGAGGTGCTGCGGGCCGGCGCCCTCAGCGCGCGCAGCCGGATTCCCATGGCCGGGGCCCTGGCCACCATCGTGCTGGAGCGCGTGCTGGACATGGCCGGCGCGCTGGGCGTGCTGCTGCTGATGCTGCTGCTCCAGGGCGAGCTGTTCGCCGTCGGGACCGCCGGCAGCGAGGACGGGCTGGCCATGCTCTCGCGCTTTCGGGGCCTGCTGCCGCTGCTGGGCGGCGTGACCTGCCTGGGACTCGGCCTGCTGGCCGGGCTGGTGATCTGGCGCCAGCGCTTCCTGGACCGGGTGGAGGGCCTGCTGCTGCGCTTTCTGCCCCGCAAGGTGGCCAACCGCCTCTGCGGGCTGTTCCACAGTTTCGCCCGGGGCCTGGAGATCCTGCGCTCGCCCTGGGAGGCCCTCCTGCTGCTGGTTCTCACCGGGCTGCTGAACGCGTGCTACCTTGCCTCCCTGGGGGCCATGATCCACGCTTATCACCTGGGAGACGTGCTGCCGGCTTTCCACGCGGCGCCGGTGGCCTCCCTGCTGCTCCTCCTGGTCTTCGTCAGTCTGGGTTACATGATCCCCGCCGCGCCCGGCGCCTTCGGCACCGTGCAGTACTTCACGGCGCTGGCCATGGGCCTGCTGGGGGCGGGAACGGAGCAGGCCATGAGTTTTGCCCTGGGCAACCATTTGATCACCTGGCTGCTGCTGACGCTGCTGGGCCTGCTGGCGCTGCCCCTGCTCCGGTTGAGTTTTGCCGATCTCATGCAATGGAAGGAGAAGGGGGCTTGAAATCCTCCCGCCAATCCCACGGTGCCGTGTCCCCGGATGAGGACGCGAGCCAGATCGACCTGGGCGAGATCTACCGCATCCTCTACGCGGGCCGCTGGTTCGTGCTGGGCGCCCTGCTGGCCGGACTGCTGGTCGCCCTGCTGATCAACTCGCGCATGACCTACGTCTATCGCGCCCAGGCCACGGCCATGGTGGTCTCCAACAGTCCCTGGGAAGCCGGCCTGTCGCTGGACGGAACGGGCTCGGTGGCCAGTTTCAGCGTGGCCGACCAGCTGCGCATTTTGGAGAGCCGGCGTCTGGCCCGGGACGTGGTCCAGGTGGTGCGCGACGGCGCCTACGCGGACCGGCTGGGCGTGCTGGGCTACCCGAACCGCCCCAAGGCCTACTCCGAGGACGAAGCCATCGGCTGGCTGCTGGAGCGGCTCAGCGTCAAGCAGGTGCAGAACTCCAACGTGGTGGCGATCAGCGTGGAGGCCGCCACGGGGTTCGAGGCCGCCTATCTGGCCAACACCGTCGCCGAGCGCTTCTACCGGCAGAACCAGGAGTTCAGCCGGGCCGAGTACAACGAGCTGGCCACCTTCCTCAAGGATCAGTTGGACCAGGTCACCCTGCGCCTGCAGACGGCGGAGAGCTCGCTGACCACCTTCAAGGAAGGTTCGCGCCTCTCGGCCCTGGATGTGGAGACTGCCACCATCGTCCAGCAGAGCGCCAACGCCCAGACCGAGCTCAGCCGGATCAACCTGGAACTGCAGTCCAACGAGGTCTCGCTGGAAAATCTGCGCCGCCAGTACAGCCAGGGCCAGAGCAGCCTGGTGGACGACGTGGAGAATCTCTCCACGGCCACCATCGAGCAGTTGAGCAAGGAGATCGCGGACAAGCAGACGCAGATCGCCAACATCCGCGCCCGGGCCGAGGCGGGCTGGGAGAACTACGTCACGCGCCTGGAAGACGAGCTGCGCAAGGTCAAGACCGCCATGAAGGAGGAGACCAACAAACTCTCCGCCAGCGAGATGAAGAGCTCGGACCCCCTGGGCACCATGCAACAGATCTACGAGCGGATTATCGACCTGGACGTGGAGAACCTGGCGCTGCGGGCCGCCCGCGAGGCCCAGGGCAAGGTGGTGGCGGATTTCGAGGTGCGGCTGGGGCAGCTGCCCGAGGCCGGGCGCGAGTACGTGCGCTTCACGCGCGACGTGGAGATCAACGAGAAGCTCTACCGCCTGCTGATGGAGAAGTACCAGGAGAACCAGGCCGTGGCCGCCGGGATGATCGGCAACGTGCGCCTGCTGGATTCGGCCGAGGTGCCCGGCCAGCCCATCCGCCCGGACAAGCGCCTGAACCTGGTGCTGGGCCTGTTGCTGGGCCTGCTGCTCGGCGTGGGCATCAGTTTCATCTACCACCTGTTCGACACGCGCATCGTGACGCCGGAGGACCTGCGCCGGGCGGGCCTGCAGATGCTGGGGGCCGTGCCCACCATCAACGTGCGGCGCCTGGAGCGCGCCCTGCGCCACAAGGCCGGGCACGACCTGCGCGAAGAGGACGTCTGGAAGATCAAGCGCAAACTGATCACCCACTTCAGTCCCAAGTCGCCCATCAGCGAGGCCTACCGCTCCCTGCGCACCACGCTGTTGATGCGCCTGGAGCAGGAGAAGCGCGGGCCCCAGGCGGGCAGCGGGCTGGCGCCGGCGATCATCGTCACCTCCAGCACGACCCAGGAGGGCAAGAGCCTCACCAGCGCCAACCTGGCCGTCACCCTGGCCCAGACGGGGCGGCGCACGCTGGTGATCGACGCGGACATGCGCCGGCCCACGGCGCACAAGAACTTCGGCCTGGAGCGCAACATCGGCCTGTCGGGCCTGCTTTCCGGCAACCAGGCCGCGGCGGGCACGGTCTCGGACACGGACATCGAGAATCTCTACGTGCTCAGCGCCGGCCCCATTCCGCCCAATCCCGCCGAGTTGCTGGCCAGCGACGCCATGGTGCGGCTGGTGGAGTGGGCGCGCCGGGAGTACGACTTCGTGGTCATCGACACGCCGCCCGTGGTGCCCGTGACGGACCCCACCATCCTCTCGCGGCTGGTGGACGCCGTGATCCTGGTGGTGCGCAGCAATTCCAGCCACCGCCGGGAATTGACCGAAGCGCTGAACCGGCTGGAGAGCAGCGAGGGCGCCGTCCTGGGGGCCGTGCTCAACGACTACGACCTGAAGCGCGTCTACGGCAGCTACTATTACTACTACCACTACTACAACCGCTACTACTACTACGGCGACCAGAAGCGCGGCAGCCGCAAGGAAGTGCCGGGTGCGCGGCGGCGGCGCAGCAAGGTGCCCGTCTGAGGCTGGCGGCGGCGGAGGGGAGATGGGGCAGGAATGGCTGGAGGGCCGGGCTCCGGCCAAGCTCAACCTGGGGCTGCGGATCCTGGGCCGGCGGCCCGACGGCTTCCACGAGCTGGAGTCGGTGTTCGTCCCGCTGGAGCTGCACGACACGCTGCGCCTGCGCCCGGCGGAGCGCGACCTCTTCCGCTGCAGCGACCCCGCCCTGCCCGCCGGAGCGGACAACCTCGTCCTGAAAGCCCTCGCGGCCTGGCGGACGGCCGCCCGCGCCGCCGGTCTGCCGGGGGCCGACCAGCCGGTGGAGCTGGAGCTCCACAAGCGCATCCCCGCCGGGGCCGGGTTGGGCGGCGGCAGCAGCGACGCCGCGGCCTGCCTCAAGCTGCTCAACGCCTGCTTCGCCCCCGGACTGGAATTGTCCCAATTGCAGAATCTCTGCTTGACCCTCGGAAGCGATGTTCCGTTCTTCCTGTCGGCCGATTGGGCGCATGTCACCGGGCGCGGAGAGGTGTTGACCCCCCTGGCGCCCCTGTTCGAGGACGTGGTGGTCCTGGTCTGGCCCGGCCTGCATGTCTCCACGGCGTGGGCCTACTCCTGCTTGTCCGCTTCATTGACAAAGCAGGGGCTCTACGCTAGTTTCCAAGGTTCCCATGGATTCATTCCGGATCCTGGGGATGCGGCGGGTTGGCCGGGCAACGATTTCGAGTCCGTGGTCTTCGCCGCGTTTCCGGTTTTGGCAGGGTTGAAGCAAATCCTGCGGAAATCCGGGGCCCGCTACGCCGCCATGTCGGGGAGCGGGTCCGCGCTTTACGGACTCTTTGACAGCGTGCAGTCGGCTTCGCGTGCCACACAGCAACTGGAGACCATGGTTCCGGTCGTCCTGCTGACTCGTCCAGCCAGCGCAGTCTCCCCATAGCCGGGAGGCGGAAAGGGGCTCCATGAGAATCACCGAAGTCAACGTGAATCTGCGAGATGAGGAGCGGCTGAAAGCCTTTGTCAACATCACCTTCGACGATGTCTTCGTGATCCGGGGATTGAAGGTGATCGAAGGCCAGCGGGGGGTGTTCGTGTGCATGCCCAGTCGTCGGATGGACGACGGCAGCCACCGGGACATCGCGCACCCGATCAGCAACGAATTCCGGCAGGAAATCGAAGAACAGGTTTTGGCGGCGTACCACCGACTGGCGTCTGGTCAGGCGCCTCCGCCCTCCGGGACGGAGACGGCAGCGGAATCCGGCGCATAGCCGCCGGGACATGCGTTTCGAGCGGCCGTTCGGGGTGGACGGCCGGGAACCTGTGCAGGTGAAGGTGGTCGCGTGACGGAACTGCGCATCTTCTCCGGCGAGATCTCCCGGAGTCTGGCGGTGAAAATCGCCCATTCCCTGGGAGTTCCCCTGGGCGACGTGGATCTGCGGCGCTTCTCGGACGGCGAGTTGTACGTCAAGTACCAGGACAACATCCGCGGTGCCGACGTCTTCCTGGTCCAGTCCACCCTGGCGCCCGCCGACAATCTGATGCAGTTGCTGCTGATGCTGGACGCGGCCAAGCGGGCCAGCGCCCGGCGCATCACCTGCGTCATCCCGTACTTCGGCTACGCCCGGCAGGACCGCAAGGACCAGCCGCGCGTGTCCATCGCGGCCAAGCTGGTGGCGGACCTGTTGACCACCGCCGGGGCCGACCGGGTGCTGACCATGGACCTGCACGCCGAGCAGATCCAGGGCTTCTTCAACATTCCCTTCGACCACTTGTATGGTCGGGCGGTGTTGCTGCCCCATCTGGAGTCGCTCCAGCTGGAGCAGCCCACGGTGCTGGCGCCGGACATCGGCTCCGTGAAGATGGCGCGGGCCTATGCCAAGCGCCTGAGCGCCGAGCTGGCCATCGTGGACAAGCGGCGGCCGGCGCCCAACGTGGCCGAGGTGATGAACCTGATCGGCGACGTGCGCGACCGCAACGTGATCATCGTGGACGACATGGCCGACACGGCCGGCACGATGACCCAGAGCGTCAAGGTGGCCATGAACCTGGGCGCGCTCAGCGTCACCTGCGCCTGCACGCACGCGCTGCTCTCGGGGCAGGCCGTGGAGCGCATCAACGCGGCGCCGCTGCGCGAGATCATTGTGACGGATACGATTCCCTTCCGGGAGGACCTGGGCGTGGAGAAGCTGCGCGTGCTGAGCGTGGCGCCCATTTTCGCCGAGGCCATCCGGATGATTCATGACGAACGGTCCATCGCGACCCTGTTCGGCTGACAAGAGCAATACAAGTACAGGAGAGATCCATGGGTGCCATTACCCTTGAAGCCCTGAATCGCGATCGCCTTGGCAAGGGCGGCGCCCGGACCACCCGTCGCGGCGAACTGGTGCCCGTGGTGGTCTACGGCAAGAACCTCGAAACCCGGCACCTGTCGGTGAAGGCCCACGCCCTCGAGATGGCCCTGCAGCACCACGCCCGCGTGGTGGAGCTGAAGACGGCCGACGGCGCGCTCCACAACTGCCTGATCCGCGACATCCAGCGCCACCCCGTCTCCGAGGCCGTGCTGCACGTGGACTTCATGGCCGTGGAGAACGAGCAGCGCGTGGTGACCGAGCTGCCCGTGGTGCTCATCGGCAACCCCATCGGCGTCAAGCAGGGCGGCCAGGTCCGCCGGCTGATCAACAAGGTGCGGGTCTCCTGCAAGGTCTCGGACATCCCGGCCTTCTTCGAGATCGACATCACCAACCTCGAAGCCGGCGGCAACGTGTTGGTGCGGGATCTGGGCACGCCCACCCTGAAGCTGCTCAACCCCGACCACGTGGCTGTGGTGCAGATCACCAAGATGCGCACCAAGTAACGCAGGACATGCACGTCATTCTGGGTCTCGGGAATCCCGGGTTGCGCTACCGAAACACGTGGCACAACCTGGGATTCATGCTTGTCGAGCGGTTGGCCGGCGCCGCGGGATTCCGCAGCGGGCGCGGCTCCTATCTGGAGTGCCGCCTGCAGCTGGAGGGCCACGACGTGCTGCTGGTCAAGCCCACGACCTTCATGAACCTCTCGGGCCAGGCGGCGGCGGAGGTCAGCGCCTTCTACAAGGTAGACGTGGCGGATCTGCTGGTGGTCTTCGACGACATGGACCTGCCGCTGGGCGAGCTGCGCTTCCGCGAGAGCGGCAGCGGCGGCAACCACAACGGGATGAGCCACGTGGTCCAGCACCTGGGACCCCGGGTGGCCCGCCTGCGGCTGGGCTTCCGGCCCCCGCGCACGGTGGAATCCGCCCAGTGGAAGTCCTTCGTGCTGGCGCCCATCCCCGAGTCCGTCCGCGGCGCGGTGACGGACATGCTGGAAGAGGCCGAGAGCGGCGTGCGCATCCTGCTGCGCAGCGGAATCCGCGAGGCCATGAATCGCTGCAACCGCTCGGCCCGGGAACGCCTGGGCGGCGACCCCGCCGCCGACTGAAGGGCGTGGCCAGTGTCACGAACATGAGAAAGCCCGTCCGGTCGGACGGGCTTTGCGTCGCTGTCACACAGGCTGGTCAGCGCGTGGTCTTGCGGGAGGTGGCGCCCAGGATGATGCCCAGCACGACGCTCCAGAGCGCCGCCAGGCCGATCTGGTAGTCCTTGGGCAGCCAGAAGGTGATCGTGTGGGCGGGGATCCAGAACCAGATCAACGTCCACCAAGCCTTGTCCAGCCCCGTCCAGTGGCGCTGGCGCAGGATGACGTTGTCGCAGAGCCGGTGGAAGAACATCATCTGCGGACCGAAGAACAGGTTGAGCAGCACCGAGACGAGCAGGGCGTGGCCCAGCCCTTGGACGAAACCCGCCGGCAGCAGCCCGTGCGCCAGGACGGCGTCCGCCGCCCCGTTCATCAGCAGGAAGCCGAACTTGATCAGCAAACCCAGCAGGGCCCAGCCGATCACTTTTCCCACCAGCTGGGTGCGCGTGCAGGGCAGCAGGCGGATGCGTTTCAGCCACCAGGGCAGCAGCTCGCCCAGCGTTCCCAGCACGGCGAATTGCATGGCCGCGCTGCCAAAGGGGTAAGTCCGCACCCAGGCGGCGTAACTCTCCATGATCGACTCCAACATTGGGGCTGGAAGCTACCATTCAAGCAGCGTTCCCGCGGCGAGTCCCTATTTTCAGGCGTCCGGTCGCCCAGTCCGACGATGCCTTGGGGCAAGAGCTAGAGGTCGCCATGTTCACCTTGATCCGCCAGACTCCGGTGCCGGCCTTCGGCCTGCAGGTCTTCGAGTACCGCCACCAGGCCAGCGGGGCGCGCCACATCCACCTGCAGCTGCCCGGGGAGTTGCACGCCTTCGATCTGAGCTTCCGCACGCTGCCCTCCGACGAGGGCGGCGTGGCCCATATCCTGGAGCACTGCGTGCTGGAGGGCAGCCGGCGCTTCCCCGTGCCGGGCATGTTCCACAAGCGCAGCTCCAGCTCCTTCTCGGCCTTTTCCAACGCCCAGACGGGCCGGGACCAGACCAGCTACCTGTTCCACACGCCCCTGCGCAAGGACTTCGACCAGCTGCTGGAGATGTACCTGGACGCCTGCTTCTTTCCGCTGCTGGCGCCGGAGACCTTCGCCCAGGAGGGACACCGGTTGGAGCCCATCGACCCCGCGGATCCGGCCTCGCCCCTCCAGCTCACCGGCGTGGTCTTCAACGAAATGAAGGCCAACTACGCCAATCCCGTCAGCCGCGTGGTGCGCGGGCTGCTGGCCGCGCTGCATCCCGGCACGCCCTATGCGCTGGACTCCGGCGGCAATCCGGCGGCGATCCCCGGACTGGGCTATGAGGATTTCCTGGCCTTCCACCGCCGCTACTACTGCCCGGCCAACGCCCGCTTCCACTACTGCGGTCCGCTGGCGCCCGGCGAGCTGCAGGAGCGACTGGAAGAGCTGGTGCTGGGGCCGCTCTCCCGAACGCCCGGCACGCCGGCCCCGCTGCCCGGCTGGAGCGAGTGGGCGCCCAAGCCGCTGGAGGTGGAGCTGCCCTTCCCATACAGCGGGCAAGGCGCGGAGCGGATGGGCCTGGGCGTGCTGGCCTGGCGGTTGGGGCGCAACGCCGGGCTGGAGGACGAGCTGATCTGCCAGGTGCTGATGAACTGGCTGGGCGGATCCAGCGAGGCGCCGCTGGTGCGTCTGATTCTTGAGTCGGGCATGGGCGGACCGCTGACCACGCTGCTCCATGTGGGCCTGGAACCCCTGCTGCTGCTGGGAGCCCAGGGCATGGAGTGTGCCGCCATGGACGCCAACCTCGACCGTCTGCAGGCCGAGCTGGAGCGGTTGGCGGACGCGCCGCTGGACCCGGCCCTGCTGCGCGCGCTGACCGACCAGCTTTTGCTGGAGCAGCGCAGCACCGAGGACGAGGACGCCGGCCCGGGCGCCTTCCCCATGCTGCTGATCGACCGCGTGCGCGAAGCCGGCCGCTTGGAGCAGGATCCCCTGGAGCGGTTGAACCCGGCCCTGGTGCTGGAGCGGCTGCGCGGGCGCCTCTGCGATCCGGACTTCATGCGGGCCGAGTTGCGGGCCCGGGTGCTGGAGCCCAGCGGACTGGTGCGCCTGCGGGCGCGGCCCGACGAGGGCCTGGGACTGCGCGAGGCGGAGGCCGAGCGGGCCCTGCTGGCCGCACGGGAGGCGGAGCTGGATACCGCCGCGCGCGCCGGACTGGCCCAGGCGGCCCGGCGCCTGCAGTTGCACCGCGACGACCACAGCCGCGACGGGATGATTCCGCTGCTGCATCTGGAAGACGTGGATCGCGGGCTGGTGCGGGATCCCCTGGAGTCCTTCGCCGCGCCGGGCCTGCTGCTGCGGGCCCAGTCCACGGCCGCCAACGGGCTCTGCCACCTGGATCTCGAGGTGGAGCTGCCGCCCTGTTCGGCCGAGGCGGCCCGGGCCGCCCATTGGCTCGGCTATCTGCCGGAATTCGGCTACGGCAACCTGTCCCACGAGCAGGCGGACCTGCGCCGCCGCAGCCTGGGCGCGCCCCTGGAGGCTGACTATCAGCTCTTCAGCGACGCCCGCGACGCGGACCGCCTGCAGGGCAGCCTGCGCCTGCGCGGGCACTGCGCGGCGGAGCTGGCCCCCGACTACGCTGGGATGATGCGCCTGACCCTCGAGGCGCCGCGCCTGGACGACGACGCGCGCTGGCAGCAGTTCCTGCGCAGCCGGGCCACCGACTGGCGGCGGAGCGCCGCGGGTCCGCAGGTCCACAGCCACCTGTGGCAGGCCCTGGGGGCGGCCCAGAGTCGCCAAGGCTGGCTGCAAAACCAGGTGCATGGCTTTCCCGGCCTGCGCTGCCTGTGGGCCGCGCTGGAGCAGGAGGAGACGCCGGCCCTGCTGGAGCAGATCCGCACCCGCGGGCACGAGGCCGCCCGGGCGCCGCGCCAGGCCCTGCTGGCCGCCGATCCCGACGTGCTGGACGGGATGCGCGCCCGGCTCGAAGCGGACTGGAGCCGCGAGGCCGCGCCCGTGGACGCAGCGCTGCCGGAGTGGGTGGAGGAGCGGGCCCCCCGGGCCTGGTTGACGGATTCCACCGTCAGCTACGCGGGCATCTCCTGGCGCGGCCTGCCCCGGGCCCATCCGGACTGGCCCCTGCTGCGGGTGGCGGCCGGACTGTTGGAATCCCAGTACCTGCACGCGCGCATCCGCGAGCAGGGCGGGGCCTACGGCGCCTTCGCCCAGAGCGCCAACGGCTGTTTCCACTGCAGCACCTACCGGGATCCCCGGCTGCGCGAGTCGCTGGAGGACTTGCGGGGCGTCTGGGACTGGCTACAGAGCGCGGAGATCCCCGCCCGCAAGGTGGAGGAGGCCGCGCTGGCCAGCCTGAAGGGCCTGCTGCTGGCCCAGTCCCCCGTGGCCCGTGTGCGCCTGCGGCTGGAGCGCGAGCGCCAGGGGTTGGATCAGGAACTGCTGGAGCAGAACATCCGCCGCCTGCGCGCCGTGGATCTGGACGAGCTGCGGGCCGTGGCCCGCGAGGTCATCGATCCGGCCAGCGAATCCGTGGTGGTGGTCTGCGCGCGGGAGAAGCTGCGCCAGGACGGCCTGCAGGGCTTCCTCGAGGAGGAGATCTGACGCGCGCCGGTCTCCCCGGCAGCCGTTTCCGTTGAGTTGGTGCGAAAGGAGGAACACCGGGGTCGTGGACCTCATGCTCACCTTGCGTCGTGTGTGAAATTTGTCGATACTATCGACGAATTTCACAACAGGATGATTGACATGTACATCCAACGCCAAATGACACAAGTTGCCGCGGAACTGGCCGGCAACTTCCCCATCCTGACCCTCACCGGTCCGCGCCAGTCGGGCAAGACCACCCTGGCCCGCCAGGCCTTCCCCCAGTTGGCCCATGTCAATCTTGAGGAGCCACAGGTTCGAGCCCAGGCCTTGGCCGATCCCCGTGGCTTCCTCGGACGCTTCCCGGAGGGCGTGCTGCTGGACGAAATCCAGCGGGCCCCGGAGCTGCTCAGCACCGTGCAAGTGCTGGTGGATGCCGACGAGCGGCCTGGGCGCTTCGTGCTCACCGGCAGCGAGCAACTGGGGCTGCGCCAGGCCGTGTCCCAATCGCTGGCGGGCCGCACGGCCCTGTTGCACCTGCTGCCCCTCAGCATGGCCGAACTGTCCGCGGCCGGTTTGCTGCCAGAGTTCCCGGAGCTGCTCTTCAGCGGGTTCTACCCGCGCATCCATGCCGCCAAGCTGCCGCCCTACGCCGCGCATTCCGCGTACATCCAAACCTACCTGGAGCGGGATGTACGCCTGCAAGGGGAGATCCGCCTGCTGTCCCACTTCCAGCGCTTCCTGACCCTCTGTGCCGGACGGGTGGGGCAATTGCTCAATCTGAACTCCCTGGCCGGCGAGGTGGGCGTGGCGGCATCCACCCTGCGCCAGTGGTTGAGCGTGCTGGAGGCGGCCTACATCGTGTTCCTGCTGCCGCCCTGGCATGCCAACATCGGCAAGCGCCTGGTGAAGATGCCCAAGCTCTATTTCCACGATGTGGGGCTGGCGGCCTTTCTGCTGGGGGTGGAAGAGGCGCGGCAATTGGCCAACCATCCCCTGGCCGGCGCGCTGTTCGAGAACCTGGTGGTGGGCGAGTTCGTCAAGGCGCGCTTCAACTCGGGGTTGCGCAGCAACCTCAGCTTCTACCGCGACCATGGAGGCCACGAGGTGGATCTGGTGGCGGACTCCGCTGAAGGTCCCCTGCTGGTGGAGATCAAGTCCGCCCAGACCCTCCACGAAGAGTTCACCCGGGGATTCACAGCCTTCGAGAAGGCCACGGGCCGCCCTGCCCGCAACCGCTGGATCGTGTACGCCGGGGAAAGCGTGGACGCCGCCTTCGGTGCCCGGGCCATCCAGGTGCGGCAGGTGGGTCACGTGTTGGCGGATTCGCCTCGCGCTTGATGAGAGGGGGAAGCCTGCGGCCTCAGACCACCCGGTCGAGGATCAGCGCCAGCATCACGAAGAGCGCGTAACTGTTGATCGCCATGAAGCAGCGGATGAAGACGCGGCCGCCGGTCTCCCCGGCGGCCGGTTCCGTTGGGACCTTGCGGAAGCCCGCGGCCAGCCAGCGCGCCGCCAACCCGATCAGCAGCGCGGCGGAGAGGGCGATCAGCCAGCCCGTCAGGTCGTGGCGCACGGCGCGAAAGAGCGGCATCAGCAGCCCGGCGATGGCCGTGGCCGCCGTCCAGCTGAAGGTCAGCCGGAGGATCTGGCGCCGTTCGAAGCGGTCGAACAGACTGGGCAGGCCGTTTTCGCGGTAGGCGTTCTCGTGGAAGAGCAGGAGCAGCCAGAAGTGCGGCACCTGCCAGATGAAGAAGAAGAAGGCCACCTGGTGGATGGTGAGGTCCTGGGGGAAGCCCCCGCCGGCCAGCCAGCCCGCCAGCGGCGGCAGGGCGCCGATCAGGCTGCCGGGCAGTACGGCGAAGGGCGTGATGCGCTTGAGCGGCGTGTAGACGCCATTGTAGAGGACGGCGGTGGCCAGCCCGACGGCCACGGGCCACCCGCCGGAGCCCGCCCAGAGGATGGCGCTGCCCAGCGCCAGCAGGCCGGCGGCCAGACCCAGCGCGCCGCCGCGCGTGACCCGGCCGGACGGAATGGGCCGGCGGGCCGTGCGCGGCACCAGGCCGTCGATGTCCGCCTCCTGGACGTGGTTGAGTGCCGCCGCGCCGCCGGCTTGGAGGAAGAGACCCAGCAGCGGCAGCAGGATGCCCGCGTCGAAGCGCCCGCGGGCCAGCACGTAGCCCACGGCGGTGGTGAAGGTCACCGCGATGGTGATCTTCACCTTCATCAGCTCCAGCAGCGTCTTCATGGCGGCATTCCCCTGCTCGTTCGAATTGGCCGTGGTCTTGCCCTAGCGAAGGCCGGTGGTGTCGAGCATCCTGGCCAATCTGGCGTCATCCTCCAGCAATCCGACGTCATCCCCCGGCTTGACCGGGGGATCCCAAACGAATGGGTGACACACCATCACAGCCCCAGCAAGGTGCGGACGATCTCGTCCAGTTCGTCGTCCGTCAACTGGCTGCGCTGCTCGGGCATCACCGGGTCGTAGCCCTTCACCAGATCGGCCTTGGGCTCCAGGATGGAGCGCCGCACGTAGGCCTCGTCCACGCTGATCTCCTTGTCCACGCCGCCCGAGGTGACGGTCTCCCGGCGTCCCGCCAGGGCCTTGAAGGAGGGACCCACCAGGCGGCTGCCGTCCAGGCTGTGACACGAGGTGCAGCCCTTGGCGGCCAGCAGGTCCGGTCCCGTCAGCAAGGCGGGCGGGTTGGCCTGCCAGACGGCGTACTCGGCCGCCGGCAGCACGCGCACCTTGCTGAGCATGCGCGAGTGCTGGTCGCCGCAGTACTCGGCGCAAAACAGGTCGTACTCGCCGGGCTTGTCGGACTGGAACCAGGCGTGGTTCACCCGGCCCGGCATGGCGTCCTCCTTGACCCGGAAGGCCGGCACGAAGAAGGAGTGGATCACGTCCTGGCTCTCCAGCAGCACCTTCACCGGGCGCCCCGCGGGCACCACCAGTTCGGGGGACTTGCGGCCGTCGGGATACTCGAAGGACCAGCTCCACATGCGGGCCGTGACCTTGATGGGCAGGGCGTCCGCCGGGACGGTGCGCATCACGCGGAATCCCGTCCAACCGTACCAGAACATGGTCAGCACCAAGAGGGTCGGGATCACCGTCCAGAGCGTCTCCAGCAGCACGCTGCCGTGGATCTGCGAGGGGTTCGGGTTGCGCTTGCGGCTGTAGCGCACGGCGAAGCCGATCATCACCGCCGTGATGCCGACCAAGAGCAGGGCCGAGACGCCGAGGATGTACCAGAAGGCCTGATCGACCAGACCCGCGTAGCTTGAGGCTCCTTGCATGCTCGGCTCCTAGCGGTAGAGATAATCGAAGAAGGTGAGGCCCATGAAAACGGCCATGATGCCCACCGCCGACAGGAACATCCAGCGGAAGCCCACGGGCTCCCACTTCAGGTGCATGAAGACCAGCAGCACCAACGTGGCCTTGAGCGGCGTGACCGCCATGGCCACGGCCGTGCCCACGGTGCCGGGCCAGTAGATCGAGGCGCCCACCGTGACACAGGTGAGGGCCATTAGGGCCACCCAGGTCAGGATGAAGACCGAGTAGGGCTGCGGGGCGTGCGCCGCGTCGGCGTGTGCCGCGTCGGCATGTGTGACGCCGGTGTGCGCGTTCGCCACGGATGTAGGCTCGTGCATGACTCCCTCCCTCAGTTCGTCAGGTAGAACAACGGCAGCAGGAAAATCCAGACCAGGTCCACCAGGTGCCAGTAGAGGCCGGCGTTCTCCAGCAGGACGAAGTCGCCCTGGTGGACGCGGCCGCTGCGCACCCGGAGCGCCACCACGCTGAGCAGGATCATGCCCACCACGACGTGGAAACCGTGCAGGCCGGTCATCACGAAGTAGAGGCCGTAGAACAGGCCCTCGCCGGCGGGCAGCTCGCGCAGGTGCTCGGAACCGGGATAGAGGCCATGGGAGAACTTGGCCCCCCACTCGAAGGCCTTGATCACGAGGAAGGTCCCGGCCAGGAAGAGGGTCCAGAAGAGCGTGTTCAGCGTGCTCCGGCGGTCCCCGCGCTGGATGGCGGTCACGGCCAGCACCATGGTCAGGCTGCTGGTGAGCAGGACGAAGGTGTTGGTCACGCCCAGCACGCGGTTCAGGTGGGCGGCGGCCAGGTGGAATTCGTGCGTGTAGAGCAGACGGTAGACGGAGTAGACCAGGAAGAGCCCGCCGAAGAGCAGCAGCTCGGTGAACAGGAAGATCCACATCCCGGTCTTGGCGCCCTCGTAGTCCTTGTGCGGCGCGTGGCCGGCCGCGTGCGCAGTCCCGCTCTCCGCGGCCAGGACCTCGGCCGAGCGTCGTGGTTCGCCAGCGGCGGGCGTGCCGAACAGGCGCTGGAAGAAGCGGCTCATGCGGCGCCTCCGTGGTCGTAGGGATCCCGGGTCACGGTGATGGGTCGGTCGAAGTTCAGCGTGGGCGGCGGGCTGGTGGTTTGCCATTCCAGCGTGGTGCCGCCCCAGGGATTGTCGCCGGCGGGCTCGCCGTGGCGCGCGCTGCGCCAGAGGTTCCAGATCATCAGCAGGATGCCCGTGGCGATGATCCACGAACCCACCGTGGAGAGCGCGTGCAGGGGTTGGAACTCCGGCAGGTAGTCGTGGTAGCGGCGCGGCATGCCCTGGATCCCCAGGATGAGCATGGGGAAGTAGAGCGTGTTGAAACCCACCATGACCAGCGCGAAGGCCCACTTGGCCGGCTTCTCGAAGAGGCGGCGGCCAAAGATCTTGGGCAGCCAGTAGTGCAGGCCGGCGAAGAAGGCGATGCCCGCGCCGCCGAACATCGTGTAGTGGAAGTGGCCCACCACGAAGGCCGTGTCGTGGACGTGGATGTCCGTGGAGAGCGCGCCGTTCACCAGGCCCGTCAGGCCGCCGATGCTGAAGAGGAAGATGAAGCCCATCGCCCAGAGCATGGGGCTGTCCAGGGCGATGCTGCCCTTGTAGAGCGTGGCCACCCAGTTGAAGATCTTGATGCCGGTGGGAATGGCCACCAGGAAGGTCAGCAGGCTGAAGATCACGCGGCTCTCGTCGCTCATGCCCGCCGTGAACATGTGGTGGCCCCAGACCAGGTAGCCCACCGCGGCGATGGCCATGGAGCTGAGCGCGATGGCCTTGTAGCCGAAGATCGTACGCCGCGCGAAGGTGGGCAGGATCTCGCTGATGATGCCCATCCCGGGCAGGATCATCACGTACACGGCCGGGTGGCTGTAGATCCAGAACAGGTGCTGGTAGAGGATGGGATCGCCGCCGCGCGCCGGATCGAAGAAGCCGATTCCCAGCATGCGCTCCAGCACCACGAGCACCAGCGTGATGCCCACCACGGGGGTGGCGATCACCTGGATCCAGCTGGTGGCGTAGAGGCCCCAGACGAAGAGCGGCATGCGAAAGAAGCCCATCCCGGGCGCGCGCATGCGGTGGATGGTGGTGATGAAGTTCAGGCCCGTCAGGATGCTCGAGAAGCCCAGCACGAAGGCCGCCAGCACGGCGAAGCTTACGTTGGAGCCCGTGCGGATGCTGTAGGGCGCGTAGAAGGTCCAGCCCGTGTCCATCACGCCGCCGCCGAACAGGCTGAGCAGCGCCAGGCTGGCGCCCGCCATGTAGACCCACCACGAGAGCAGGTTGAGGCGCGGGAAGGCCACGTCCTCGGCGCCCAGCTGGAGGGGCAGCATGAAGTTTCCCAGCACGCCCGGAATGGCCGGGATGATGAAGAGGAAAATCATGATCACCCCGTGCAGGGTGAACAGCGAGTTGTAGACCCGCGCGCTCACCAGCTGCTCGCCCGGCATGAGCAGTTCGGCGCGCATGGTCAGCCCCAGCAGCATGGCCGCCAGGAAGAAGAAGCTGATGGCCATCAGGTAGAGCAGGCCCACGCGTTTGTGGTCCGTGGAGAAGATCCAGGACTTCAGGCCGCTCCCGCCCTCGGTCCCCAGGTAGCCGCGCGGGATCGCCGCCGCCCGTGTCGTGTCGCTCATGCCGCCTCCTGTCGTATGTCCGCGTCTGGTGCTAGTCGTGTCTCCGTCATGCCGGCCGCCGGGCCGCGCGCCCCAGCCCGCTGCGACCCCGCCGGGCCGTGAGCAGCAGGTAGAGGCCGAAGCAGCCCACCACGCTCAGCATGGCCCCGCCCACCACCTTGAGGAGGTTGAAGACGTAGGTCCGGCCCTGGGGGTCGTAGCTGAAGCAGATGGTCAGCAGGCGCGCTGTGGTGGGCAGCACTGTGCCCTTGGCCGCCTCCAGCACGCCCATCTTGAAGTCGAAGGGCAGGAATTCCGTGCCGTAGAGGTAGCGCACGATCTTGCGCTCGGGCGAGAGCAGGATCAGGCCACCGGGGTGGATGTACTCGAAGCCCGCCTTTTTGTAGCTGAAGCCCGCCGCGGCGGTGAGGCGGCGCAGCTCCTCCGCGTCGCCGGTCAGGAAGCGCCAGGTCTCGGGCGGCAGGGGCCGGCTGAGCAGGGCCAGGTAGTTGGCGCGCTTCTCCGCCGCCACCTGGGGCGTGTCCCGGGGCTCGAAACTGACGGTGAGGATCTGGAAGGGCTCGCGGCGCGGGTCCAGATCGGACTTGCCCAGCACGTCGGCCACTTCGTTCAGCAGCGGCGTGCAGACGCCCGGGCAGTCGAAGTAGACGAAGTTGAGGATGGTGGGGCGGTCAACCAGCTGGGCCAGCTGGACGGGGTTGCCGGCCTCGTCGCGCAGGACGATCTCGCCGGGGAGGATCTCGCCCAGGTGCTCGTCGAAGGCCACGCCCTGGGAGCTCTCCGGTTGGGCCAGGGCCGGCCCGGCCACCAGAACCGGCAGCAGCAGCAGAAGTCCAGCCAAGCGCTGAAGGGTCCGCCCGGCGGGGCCCGTCCGCCGAGCACTGGCGGCGGCGCGATGCCCGGGTTTCCGGGGGAGGATCCGGTTCGTGGTCATGGGCTTCACCTGTTATTTATGCAACAAACTTAGTCTTACCGAACTTGAACTCGCTGAAAAAGGCCGCTCGCGGGAGCGGCCGATTCCACTTAGGGTTGGACGGGTTCGAGAGCCGCCCGACAGGCCTGGATCAGGCGCTGCCAGTCGGCGCCACCCAGGGCCGCCACGCCGCCGGAGAAGCCGTTGGCCGGGGCTCCGGCGCTCAGCGCGCGCGCCAGTTGGGGCAGCGCCAAGTCTGCCTGGGCCGCCAGACTCTGGCCCGCCTTGCCGGCATCCTGAACCAGGGCCCGCAGATCCGCCGGCAGGGCGTCCCGGTTCAGGCGGCGGGCCACGGCGACCTCGGCCAGACGGGCCGCCGCCACGCGCACCGGCACGCGCCCCGCCTCGCGGATCCCTGCGCTCAGGCTGTGCTCCTGATCCATGGCCGCGATCTCCGCCGCCGAGGCGGCCGGCACCGGGAAGGCCATGAAGCTCTGCACCACGTGGGCCAGCGCCATCCGCTGGGCGGGCGTGTAGGTGTCGTAGGCCGGCATCTTGGGCGGCAGGCCACGGCTCAGCGTCTGATAGATCTGGGTGATTTTCGGTCCGTTCTTCCAAGCCGCGCTCTTGGTGAAATCCCGCGCCTGCAGGGCCAGCCCGGCCGGGCCGTCGCCCTTGCCCGTGGCGCCGTGGCAGGCGATGCAGATCTTGCCGTACTCCTCCTTGGCCCAGGCGAGCTGGGCGGGATCTCCCACCAGCGCCTGCTTGAGGTTCAGGCCCGGGGCGGTCTTGCCCTTCTGGGCGGGGAACTCCGTCAGGTCCCGGGGCGGCTGGTTCGGCGCGTAGCCGTGAGTGGTGGTCACGCCCTTGTGTCGCAGGGCCGGGCCCACCAGCAGCCCGAAGAAGACGACCATGAGCAGCAGCACCACCAGGCCCCAGGCCAGGGTGGAGATAAGAGAGGGCCGTTGCGCGTTCGTCATGTCCGGGTCCTACAAGTGATAGTGAAGGCTGGCGTCCAGATTCGGGTCGCCCACGGGCAGGTCCTTGCCCACCTGCATGCGCCGCTGCACCAGCCACAATCCCAACCCGACGAAGAAGAGGGCGAAGGCCAGTTCCGGCCAGCCCAGCAGCGGTCCGCGACCCAGCTCGGGGAAGATGATCCAGTAGAGGTCCAGCACCTCGCCGAACAGGATCAGCCCCGCCACCCAGGCCAGTCGCCCGGCGTCCATTTTCACTTCGCGCGAGAGCAGGGCCACGAAGGGCACGAAGAAGCGCGCCAGGGTGAGCAGGATGGTCACCGGATACCAGCCGTCCGTCAGGCGCGCTTGGAACCAGAAGGTCTCCTCGGGGAGGTTGGCGTACCAGATCAGCAGGAACTGGCTGAAGGCCGCGTAGGCCCAGAAGACGGAGAAGGCGAACTGGAAGCCGCCCAGGCTGTAGAGATGGTCGGGCTTGACCTCCTGGAGGCGGCCCTGCTTCTTCAGGAACAGGATGCCCAGGGTGGTTGCCGCCAGGCCGCTCAGGAAGATGCCCGAGAAGACGTAGACGCCGAAGATCGTGCTGAACCAGCGCGGCGACATGCCCATCAGCCAATCCACGGCCAGCACGCTGACGCTGATGGCAAAGATCCACATGAAGGGCGCGCTGAAGCGCTTGGCGAACAGGCTGAAGCGCGGGTCGCGGCTCTCGTCCTGCTTGAGCGAGCCGCCGGCCAGGAGCTTCCAGGACAGCAGCCAGAGGCCGAAGATCACCACCAGGCGCGCCAGGAAGAAGGGCGTGGAATACCAGATGGATTTGCCGTGCAGGTGCGGCTCCGCGGCCAGGGCGGCGCGGAACTCCGGCGTGGCCCAGCCGAACACCCCGCCCAGGAGACCCACGGCGGCGCCCACGGCGAAAAGCACGGCCAGCCAGGGCAGCAGGCCGGCCAGGCGCTCGGGCACGCGGCGCAGCACGATGCTCCAGTGGGCGCGGGTCAGATGCTCCAGGGCCACCAGGAAGAGCGCCCCCAGGGCCACGGCCAGCAGCAGCAGGCTCCAGACGAACCAGTTGGCGCCGAAGCGCTGGAGGTCCGTGAAGCCGCAGGCCGCCACGCCCAGGCCGCCCAGGGCCAGCATGCCCAGGATCGCGGGCTGAAGCCCAAGCTTCTCCTTGCTCATCAGTGCTGCCCTCCCTCGGCCGGATGGCCGGCGGCGTAGTCCACATCCGCGTCCGTGGCGTCCAGCGCGCGCTGCAGCACGCGCACGTAGTGCACGATGGCCCAGCGGTCCTGGGACGGGATGTCCTTGCCGTAGCCCTTCATGGTGTTCTTGCCCACCCGGATCACCTGATAGAGGTGCCCGTCGGGCACGCTCTTGAGCAGGACCGTGTGGAAGTTGGCCGGCACGCCCGTGTACTTGTCGGAGAGCAGCTTCTTGCCGTCACCCAGCTGGCCGTGACACACCAGGCAGTGGGTCTCGTAGAGCCGCTGGCCGCGCGCCAGCACGGCGGGGGTGGGGGCCAGCGGGTTGGCCAGCAGCAGGCCGGCCTCCTCGGGCGTGGCTTCCGCCAGGGGCTGGCTGCCGCGGGCCACCGTACCCATCACGGGCTGGCGCATGGACTGGCCGTCGGCGAAGTGTCCCAGATCGCGGAAGGGCACGACCTTGGTCTGCTCGTCCATGATGGCGATGAGCGGAATCTTGTTCCAGAGCCGCTGCAGGTGCCAGGTGCCCAGGCCGGCCAGCACGCAGAGCACGACCGTGGCCAGCACGGGCTTGAGCGGCAGCAGCGGTCCGCTGCCCAACTCGTCCGTGCCGCGGACCTCCTCGAGTTCCTGCGCCCCGGAGCTCCGCAGCGCGGCGCTGGCGGCGGCGGCTTCCTCCGCCGAGTCCACGCTCACGGCCAGGGCGAAGCGGTCGCGCGTGATCTTGGGCATGGACTTGCTGGCGAGGATGGGATGCGAGTAGTGCGGCAGCTTGTTCACCAGCGCCAGCATGCCGAAGACGGCCCCCACGATGCAGGCCAGCAGGACCGTCACCTCGAACACGATGGGGATGAAGCTGGCCCAGGAGAAGTAGGGCTTGCCGCCGAACTGGATCTGGTAGTCGGTGGTGAAGACCCAGGACTGGAAGCCCAGCGCCAGGGTCAGGCCGCTCAGGCCCATGGCCAGGACGATCTTCCCCACGTGCGACTTGGGCAGGCCCAGGGCCTTTTCGATGCCGTGAACGGGGTAGGGCGTGTAGGCTTCCAGCTTCTCCCCGTAAGTGGGACGAAGCTTGTGGATGGCGTCCACCAGCTGCTGGGCGTCCCCGTAGAGGCCGAGGACCAGGAAGTGGCGATCAGTCATGGTGGCCTCCGGAGCGCGGCTGGGCGCCGGGCAGGACGGCCTTCAGTTCGGCCGTGGCGATCACCGGCAGGGTGCGGGAGAACAGCAGGACCATGGTGAAGAACAGGCCGAAGGTGCCGGCGAAGATGCCCATGTCCACCAGCGTGGGCCGGAAGTAGCCCCACGAGCTGGGCAGGTAGTCGCGGTGCAGGCTGGTGGCGATGATCACGAAGCGCTCGAACCACATCCCGATGTTCACGAGAATCGAGACCACGAACATGAAGGGAATGGAGCGGCGCAGTTTCCGGATCCAGAAGAACTGGGGCACGATGACGTTGCAGCTGACCATGGTCCAGTAGGCCCAGGCGTAGGGGCCGGTGGCCCGGTTCATGAACACGTAGTGCTCGGCGGGCACGCCGCCGTACCAGGCGATGAAGAACTCCATCCCGTAAGCGTAGCCCACGATGGAGCCCGTGGTGAGGATCACCTTGTTCATCACCTCCATGTGGTCCAGGGTAATGAGGTGGTCCAGGCGCATGATCCGCCGCACGAAGACCAGCACGGTGACCACCATGGCGAAGCCGCTGAACACGGCGCCGGCCACGAAGTAGGGCGGGAAGATGGTGGTGTGCCAGCCGGGGATGACGCTGGTGGCGAAGTCGAAGGACACGATGCTGTGCACGGAGAGCACCAGCGGCGTGGCCAGGCCCGCCAAGATCATGTAGGCCTTCTCGTAGTGGTTCCAGTGCCGGGCGGCGCCGCGCCAACCGAGGCTGAGGGCGCTGAACACGGCCTTCTGGATCTTGTTGGTGGCGCGGTCCCGGGCACTGGCCAGATCGGGGATCAGGCCCACGTACCAGAAGAAGAGCGAGACCGTGAAGTAGGTGCTGACGGCGAAGACGTCCCAGGCCAGCGGGCTGTTGAAGTTGATCCACATGCCGCGCTGGTTGGGGTAGGGGAAGAGCCAGAAGGCCAGCCAGGGCCGGCCCACGTGGATGGCCGGGTAGATGGCCGCGCACATCACGGCGAAAATGGTCATGGCCTCCGCCAGGCGGGCGATGGCGTTGCGCCAGCGCTGCCGGAACAGGAAGAGCACGGCGGAGATCAGCGTGCCGGCGTGGCCGATGCCCACCCAGAAGACGAAGTTGGTGATGTCCCAACCCCAGAAGACCGGGTCGTTGTTGCCCCAGACGCCGATGCCCTTGTAGAAGGTCCAGCCGATCAGGGCGAAGCCCATCAGCATCAGCAGGGACGTGCAGCTCACCGCCACCCACCAGAGCAGCGGGGGCTTGGTCTCCATGGGACGGTAGACGGCGTCGTCCACGGCTCCCAGGCTCACCTCGCCCACCACCAGCGGTCGCGGGCGGACTTCGCTGAGAATGGCGTCAGGACTCATGGGCGCCTCCTGCGGCGACGGGGTTGCGGACTTCGGCCAGGTAGGTCACCGCGGGCCGGACGCCCAACTCTTCCAGGACCTTGTAGCGGCGATCCAGATTGGACAGACGGGCCACCTCGCTCTCGGCGTTGAGGTCGCCGAACACGATGGCGCCGGCGGCGCAGGCCACGGCGCAGGCGGGCTTCACGTCGCCGTCCTGCAGGACGCGCTCCTCGCTCTTGGCGCGGTTCTTGGCCTCGTTGATGCGCTGCACGCAGAACGTGCACTTTTCCATCACGCCGCGCGGGCGGATGGAGACCTCGGGGTTGGCGGCCATCTGCAGGATGGCGGACAGCTCCGAGGTGTAGTCGAAGTAATTGAAGTGGCGCACCTTGTAGGGGCAGTTGTTGGCGCAGTAGCGCGTGCCCACGCAGCGGTTGTAGGTCATCTGGTTGAGGCCTTCCTCGTTGTGGGTCGTGGCCGCAACGGGGCAGACGTTCTCGCAGGGCGCGTTGTCGCAGTGCTGGCAGAGCATGGGCTGGAAGACCAGGTCCGGATTCTCCAGGTCACCTTCGTAATAGCGGTCGATGCGCATCCACTGCATCTCGCGGCCTTCGTCGATGCGCTCCGGCCCCACCACGGGGATGTTGTTCTCGGCCTGGCAGGCCAGCACGCAGCCCGCGCAGCCCACGCAGGCGCTCAGGTCGATGCTCATGCCCCACTTGTGACCCTTGTACTGGTGGTCGGGGTAGAGACTGAGCGGCTGCTCGGCGGCGGGCTTGAGTCCGTGGTCGTGGCCGGTGGGCACGGCCTGTTCGCCCGCTTCGTGGGCGCCGTGGGAGGGCGCGCCGGTGGCGCCGGCGGCGTAGGCCGAGGCGCTCAGGCTGCGCACCAGGTCGCGGCCTTCCATCAGGTGGTGTTCCTGGGTGGTGTGGACGGGCAGCTTGGCGCCCACCCGGCTGAGCTGGACGCCGGTGAGCAGGGAGCGACCGTCCGCCAGCAGGGGGAAGGCGTTCACGCCGACGCCCTCGGCCACGGCCAGGCCGCTGCGGCCGTAGCCCAGCGCCAGGGACAGGCTGCCGGTCCTCTGGCCGGGCTGCACCAGGGCGCTCAGCAGCAGGCTCTGCCCGGCGGCCTCCAGCTTGACCTGGTCCCCGTCCTCGATGCCCAGGCGGGCGGCGTCGGCGGGGGAGACCGTCAGGGGATTGCCCCACGTGCACTTGGTGACGGGATCCGGCAGCTCCTGCAGCCAGCCGATGTTGCCGCCGCGGCCGTCCAGCAGCCGGCGGTCGGCGTGCAGAGCCAGTTCGAAGCCCTCGCCCGCGGCGGGGGAAGCCAGGCCGGCTAGTGCGCCGCCGTTCAGCGCCGGCGCGGCCGCCGGGGCGGTCAGCCCGCGCACGTAGCCGTCGTGCAGGGCGCCGTGCCAGAACAGGTCGAAGGTCAGCGGGCTGCCTAGACGCGCGTGCACGGCTGTCCACTGCAGTTTGAGCCAGTCTTCCATGCCGGCCGGGACATCCTGTCCCAGGCCGCGCAGCACGCCCAGCAGCAGATCCTCCGGCTGGCGCGTGTTGAAAAGCGGGGCCACCACGGGCTGCTGCAGCAGTCCGCCCACCTGATCGCCCCAGCTCTCCAGCCAGTGGTGCGCGGCGAGGTTCCATTCGCAGACCGCCGCCGTCTCGTCGGGCAGCCGGCCGATGCGGATGCGCGTCTTGCAGGCAGCTAGGGCGGCCTTCCAGTCCAGGCCGGCGGGGCCGTCGTAGACCGGATTGGCGTCCCAGAGGACGACGGTGTCGATCTTGCCCTGGCTCAGCTCCTGGCCCAGGGCCAGCATCTCCGCCGGGGTGGTCAGGGCGGCCAGGGCCGCAGGGCGGTACTCCAGCGTGCTGCCTTCGGCGCCCAACTGGCGGTTGAGCAGCAGGGCCGCCGCGTGCGCGTCCGGCGGAGCGCCGGAACCCGCCACCACCAGGGCCGCGGCACCGGCGCGGTCCAGATCCTTCACCAATTGGTTCAGCAGGGCGGGATCGAGACCCTCCGCCTGGGCGAAGGCGGCCAGATCCCCGTCCGGCAGGGCTCCGGCGGGCAGCGGCCGGCCGGATTGCTGCAGGGCCTTGGCCAGGGCGAATCCCAGCGCACCCAGGCGCGAGCCGCGCACGGGCAGGCGGACGTCGGATTTGCCACCAGTCAGAGTCATGCGGGATTCGGCCGACCAGAGGCGACTCAGCTGGTCCGGCATGACCTCGCCGGAGGCGTTGGGGCGGCGGCCCGCGGCGAAGCCGCGGATCTGGCGCACCACGTCGCCATCCCCGGCGAACAGGTCGGCTTCAAGGGTCAGGATGACCCGGGCCTTGTCCAAGTACAGGCGCGGCAGCAGCTGCGCGCCCTGGATCTGCCGGGAGGCCTCCAGCGCGCCGTGGGGCGCGGCGGCTTCCCAGCTGGCGGTGCGCAGCCCGGGCAGGGCCTGGCGCAGGCGCTCCAGCAGCGCCTGGCGGGCCGGGGAGAGGACGGCCTGGGTGATCAGCAGGGCGGAACCGGACTTCAGCCCGGCCAGCAGGGCCGCCTCGGCAGTGGCCCAGTCCACCTCGGCGTCGCCCTGACGCGGCCCCTGCAGGCGCTCGGGATCGTAGAGCCCCAGCAGTTCGGCCTGCTGGCGCACGGGCAGGGCGCCCTGGGTGTCCTCGTGTTCGTCGTTGCCCTCGATGAGCACCGGGCGCGCCTCGCGCGTCTTCACCAGCACAGGGAAGGCGTGGCAGCCCTCGGAGGTGCTGGAGGCGTACCAGACGGCGCGGCCGGGCAACCCGTCCTCCGGGCGCCGCGTGTAAGGCACGATGCTGCCGCGGTCGATGTTGCGGCTGCAGCCCGTCGAGACGGCCAGGGCCGCCGAAGCGCCCAGCAATCCCAGAAAGCGGCGCCGGGAGAGGGTGGAGTCCGGGGCGGCCGGGGGCGTGTCGGCGCCGCCGACGAACTCGCCGCGTGTGCGGATCCGGGTGGCCTCGGCATCCGCACGCTCTGCCGGGGAGCGCCAGAATCGGGGTGTCTTGTTCATATCAGCCATGACGTTTCACCGCGTGCTGGGGAGGCCTTGCCACCAGCGTGGCCGGGCGGGTCGGGGGCGGGATCGCGGGGGGATCCGGCTTGCGGACCACCGCGAGGACGACGCCGGGAACCAGGGTCAGCGCCAGGCCGGCCAACAGGCCGCCCAGCCGTCCCAGCATTTCCCGGCGCGTGGAAGGCTCCATCTGCATGGTTCCTCCTGCAGGTGCGTGCGTGATCATCGATGACAAGCGTTGCAACTGGTGGGACCTGTGGGGTGCCCCGAGGCCACCTGCACCATGTCGGGCCGGGCCGCGGGAACGGGCGTGGACCACTCGCGCTCCCCGCGGTGGCAGCTCAGGCAGGCGCCCATGCGCATGTTGAGGACCTGCTCCACCACTTCCATGGTCTCCACCGGGCCGTGGCATTCCTGGCAGGCGATGCCCAGAACCACGTGGGGCCGATGGTCGAAATAGACGTGGTCGGGGAGGTCGTGCACGCGCTTCCAGGGGAAGGACTGGCCCGCGTCGTAGGCCGTCTTGAGCTGCTGGATGTAGGGGCTGTCCGTCCGTGCCAGTTCGTGGCACTTGAAACAGGCCTCTACGGCCGGCACCATGGCGTAACGGCCCTGACGCGCCCCTGTGTGGCAGTACTCGCAAGGGATTTGGTTGTCCCCGGCGTGCAGCTTGTGTGAATAGGGGATCGGCTGCTGGGGAGCAAAGCCGATCTGGTAGCGGTCAGGTTGGGTGTTCCAGCCCACCAGGATGACGGTTATCAGAACACTGAATACCGTCAACGGCAGACCAACGCGTAGGAAGCGATCAACTGCCTGCATGGTCTCTTGTCTGCCTTCGGTTTTCGGCCGTCCGGTGGAGCCGGAGGGCGGCTGAGTCCTTGTGACATCAAAAGGGAAAGGCAGATGATAATGGTTGGACGCTGATTCTTCCATGACTTTGGTCAAGGCTGATGGTCTGGAAGGGGCGGTGAAGCCGGAGGGCGGGAGCGGAACGGGCGGGGGAGTCATCCGGGTCCGCCCAGCGGCGGACCCGGATGAAGACTGGACTTAGATGCCGGCCTTCTTGTCGGCGGCCTTGGAGGCGGCCTTCTTGTCGCCGCAGGCAGGCTTGTCGCCGCAGGCGGACTTGGGGCCCTGGCAGGCGGCGTTGGCGCCGGCCATCGTGCAGGAACCGTCGGCGTTCACCGTGCAGGTGACGGTCTTGCCGTCCACCACGCAGGTCTTCGTCGTGGCGCCTGCGGCATTCTGCACCGTGCCGGCGGGCATCGTGCAGGAACCGTCGGCATTCACCGTGCAGGTGACGGTCTTGCCGTCCACCACACAGGTCTTGGTCATGGCCTGATCCGTGCTGGCACAAGCCTTGGGGCTGCAGGAGGCCTTCTCGGCCTTCTCAACCTTGGCGCCCTTGGGACAGCAACCCGCACCGGCCTGGGCCGTGCCGGCCGCAACCAGGGACAGGGTCAGCAGACAGCAGCTCAGGAGGATGATGGTCTTCTTCATGGGTGTTCCTTTCGGTGTCAGACGAATGATTGGTCAGGTAGTCTTCGGACGGCAAAAGAAACTTCTTCAATCGAATCTTCAGCCGAAGAGTGGCGCACATACTCGCACATGGGATGCACAGTTCCACGACCGACCATGGTTTTTCTCCTAACAGGCCGGTTGGCGGATGGCTCGAGTTCAGCGTCCACTTGCTATCATTTCGGCCAAGTAGTTGAGGAGAGACTGATGAGCAACCGGGACATCGACTTCAAGACCGTCGAAGACGTCTTCAAGTACGCCATTCTGGTGGAAAGCCGCGGCTATGAATTCTACCGCGCCACCGCCGACAAGACCGCCAACGAGACCGCGCGCAAGTTCTTCGAGGAATTCGCCGAGGACGAACTGGACCACAAGCGGATCCTGGCCGACCTCTACAAGACCTGGCGCGATGAGTCCACCTGGGACGAGAGCATCCTGAAGAGCGGGCGCGAGCACGGCTTCGACATCCACGATCCCATCCTGAGCGAGGCCTTCAAGAAGAGCCTCAGCACCAGCACCTTCGACACCACCGCCCTGGACATCGCCATCGTCCTGGAGAAGGAGGCGCGCGACTTCTACGCCAAGGCGGCGCAGAAGGTGGAGGACGCGGAGCTGAAGAAGATCCTGATCTGGCTGTCGCAGTTCGAGGACGAGCACTACGACACCATGGTGAAGCTCCATGAAAGCCTGCGCGAGGAGTACTGGCACGACAACAGCTTCTGGCCTTTCTAGGTGCTCGAGCGAATTGTCTTCCCCAGGGGCCGGTCACGGCCCCTTTTTCATGCCCGGCGTGACGGCGGCGCCGGCCCGGCTTGTGAAAAAATTACGAGCTGAATGACTGTTCGCTATCAAAATGGTTCGAAGATGATGACTGATAGGGATCTGCCCTTTATGAATGTTGACAATTGAATATCAATTAGCTGCAAAAATGATCACGGTTTGATTGACATGCACGTGACAAAGGCGCGACATTTACCCCGTTCGCTGAGCAAGGCTACCTGTTTCATTTGGAGGTGTAGACATGAAGAAATTCCTTCAGCCCCTGCCCTTCCTCGTGCTCGCCGGCGTGTTGCTGGTCGGTTGCGCGGGTGAGGATGGGGAGGCTGGTCCCCAGGGGCCGGCCGGCACGAACGGAACGAATGGCTCGAACGGTGCCGACGGTGCCCAGGGACCCCAGGGTCCCGCGGGTCCCCAGGGTCCTGCCGGCCAGGATGGCCAGGACGGCCAGAACTATCAGGCGTGGGCCTGGGTGGGTTCCAACAACACGGCGTGCGCCACGTGTCACGGCGAGACCGTGGGCGAGTGGCTGGGCTCGGGTCACCCCAACGCCTTCGAGACGTTGGTGAACGCCGGCTCCAGCAACAACCCCTACTGTCTGCAGTGCCACACCCTGGGCTGGGATGCGCCGGTTGCCTATGGCGACACGACCATCACGGACCACGGTCTGGACCATGGCGGTTATGACGATTTCTGGGGCTCCACCGACACGGACGACATCGCCCGTGCGCACGCCCTGGAAGGCGTCCAGTGCGAGTCCTGCCACGGCTCCATGGGCCCCAGCATGTACAACCACGATCCGGAAGTCTCGCTGGCGACCCGCTTCGAGGGTGGCGAGTCCTTGGCCCCCTGCGCCTCCTGCCACGGCGAGCAGATGGAGCAGTGGCATGAGGGTGCCCACGGTTCCTGGTACGAGCGCACCGGTGAGACGGTGGAAGACTACTCGGCCGAGTGGAACCGCACGGCGTGCTGGAAGTGCCACGGCGCCGAAGGCTTCATCGCCAACTACGATCCGGACTATGCCGGCATGCTGCCGGGCGCGACCCTTGACCTCGTGGGCTGCGTGGCCTGCCACGACCCGCACAACGCCGCCAACCCGGCCCAGGTGCGGACGCTGGCCGACGCCACGGTGCTCTACGCCGTCAATCAGCCGGCCACCTTCACGGGTCAGGGCACCAGCCAGCTGTGTGCCCAGTGCCATCAGGCCCGTCGCGACGCGGCCAACGTGGAGTCCCAGGTGCACGGCAACGGCACCACCTTCGGCACCCTGCGTGGACCGCACGAGAGCCCCCAGATGGACATGTTCCTGGGCACCGGCTCCTTCGAGATCCCGGGCTTCACGTACAACCGCGGCATGGACGGCTTTGCCCACAAGGCCATCGGCAGCGCGTGCGTGACCTGCCACATGGAAGCTTCGGCCCCGCACGGCTACCCGCTGCATGACCACACCTTCGAGGCCACCCTGACGGCTTGCACCGGTTGCCACGGCGCCGGCGTGACGAGCTTCGACATCGATGCCTTCGACGGGAACGGCACGGGCGGCCAGACGGAGATCATGAACCTCATGACCTCCATCGAAAACTTCTTCGGCGTCCCCGGTGACTCGCTGTCCTCGACCACGTACACGGCGACCATCACCAACCCGGCCCATCGTGAAGCCATCTACGGCTACCTGTTCGTCAAGAACGACGGCAGCCACGGCGTTCACAACCCGGCCTATGCGACCTCCCTGCTGACCAGCGCGCTGCAGCACCTGCAGAACAACTAGTCGCAGTCCTTCGCACCCATGACAAGGGGCCGGCATCGCCGGCCCCTTGTTTGTTTTCAGCGGACGGGCTGCCGCTCACTCGCAGAACACGCGCACCGTGTCGCCGTCCTTGTCCACGTTGACGCTGGTCTCCGCCAGGGCCTGGACGATCTCTTCCAGCGCCTTTCCATCCAGCTCGTCCAAGTTGAACTTCAGGCCCTTCTCTTTCATGGCCACGTCCACCTGGGCGTGGGCCTGGGCCGGCAGCAGGCCCTTGAGCTTGAGGCCCGCCCGCAGCAGCGCCAGCGGCACGCGGACGTTGACCACCTCGCCCGAGGTCTTGGTCACCAGCACGCGAAGCAGCCGGGGCTTGCCGCGAGCACCGTCCGCGGCGGGCGGCTCCGTCTCTGGCCCGGGCGGCATGGCCGCCGGCGCGCGCTCCTCGGCCTTGACGGCCTCCAGCAGGCGCTCGGCCTCGTCCACGTTGATGCGGCCTTCCGCCAGCAATTCCAGGATTCGAGTCCGCTCCGTCATCTCACTGCTCCTCGTCTTGGGCTTGGGTGCGCGCCGGATCCGTGCCCGGACGCCCCAACCGGTCCAACACTTCCTTCACCGACAACTCGCCGGACTCCAGTCCGTCCAGCAGTTTCCCCACCCCGGCAGCCGCCCGTTCCGCCGCCGGGGCTGCCACCTGCTGGACCTGGATGTCCAGGAAGGTGAGTTCCTCCGACAGGCGCCGCAGGCGATTCTTGATGGTCGGGTAGCTGATTCCGAAGGATTCCTCCATCTGCTTCAGCGACCCGTGGGCCCGGATGAAGGCCGCCACGAAAACCTGGTCGTCGGCTTTCAGGCGCGCCAGGGGCGGCAGCTCGAAGCGGCCTTCAATGGCCACGTCCTCCTCGTCCAGCCGCACGCGCTCCACATGACAGGCCCGGCCCTGGGTCCAGTGCGTCAAACGCTCCCATGAGTCCATATCGCCTCCTTTCTCAAGAAATCAACATGATTCGTAAGAAATAGTCAAGAAAATTGATGTTGGAATCAAAATAATTGAGGCGATCAAGTTGCCGATACTCATTGAACAGACAGCGAGGAACGAAAAATAGTCGGAAATCGAACATCTGACAAGAATTGTGTTGAAACTCGCATGTATGAATGCGATTCTTGTCGTCAAGTTGGCTGACGGGAAGATTGAGTTCGATTGACTGCCGACTTAGCTGAGAAATGAAAAATCTTTCACGGGAGGGTTCATGCCGAACCAGCACGACAAGGCACAGGTGGAACGCGTCGCGGAATTGATCAAGAAGGCGGGCATCCGCTTCATCAACCTGCAGTTCACGGACATCAGCGGCATCGTCAAGAGCGTGGGTGTGCCGGTGACCATGTGGCAGGACATCCTGGCGCACGGCCAGTGGTTTGACGGCAGCTCGATCCAGGGCTTCGCACGCATCGCCGAGAGCGACATGCTGCTGGTGCCGGATCTGGACACCTTCCTGCAGATTCCCTGGGACGAGGATGTGCCCACGGCGCGCGTGATCTGCGACGTCTTCCACCCGGACGGCTCGCCCTTCGAGGGGGATCCGCGCCGCGTGCTGCGCCGCACCCTGCTGGAGGCCGAGGCCCAGGGCATCACCTACTACACGGGCACGGAGCTGGAGTTCTTCCTGTTCCGGCCGCACCCGGACGGCAGCCTGCTCCCGCTGGTGCCTCAGGACCAGGCGGGCTACTTCGACGTCTCGACGGACCTGGCCCACACGGTGCGCCGGCACATGGTGGACAACCTGGTCAAGATGGGGCTGGAGATCGAGGCCCTGCACCACGAGGTGGCCATCGGCCAGCACGAGATCAACTTCAAGTACGACAAGGCGCTGGCCACCGCGGACAACGCCATCACCCTGCGCCTGACCGTCAAGGCCGTAGCCCAGAAGCACGGACTCTACGCCACGTTCATGCCCAAGCCCATCTACGGCGAGAACGGCTCGGGCATGCACACCAACCAGAGCCTGTGGAAGGACGGCAAGAACGACTTCATCGACCGCAAGGACCCCCACGGCCTGAGCGGCCTGGCCAAGCACTTCATCGCCGGCCAACTGACCCACGCCCGCTCCATGAGCGCCGTGATCGCCCCGCTGGTGAACAGCTACAAGCGGCTGGTGCCGGGCTACGAGGCGCCGGTCTACGTGAGCTGGGCCAGCCAGAACCGCTCGGCGTTGATCCGCGTGCCGCGCATCAGCCCGGGCCGGGAGAACGGCACGCGCATCGAACTACGCTGCCCGGATCCGTCCTCCAATCCCTACCTGGCCTTCGCCGTCATGCTGGCGGCGGGCATGGACGGGGTGAAGAAGAAGCTGCCCGCGCCCAAGGCGGCGGAGGAGGATCTCTTCCACGTCTCCGAGGCCAAGCGCCAGCGCATGACCTCCATGCCCGGCTCGCTGGGCGAGGCCATCCGCGAGTACAAGAAGAGCCGGCTGATCCGGCAGGTCTTCGGCGACGACTTGTTCCAGTCCTACCTGACGGCCAAGAACAAGGAATGGGACGCCTACCGCGTGCAGGTCTCGCGCTGGGAGCTGGACCGCTACCTGGCCATCTACTAGGACAGGGGTCAAGACAATCTCCGGGGGACGCGAGCGGTCGCGTCCCCTTTTCTTTGGGGTGCAGGCGCAGGTGCTGGATTGGGAGAAAAGTTCAGACCGCCCGCGTCAGCGCCCGGGGCAGGCCCAACGTGAAGACGGCGCCGCGGCCCAGGCCCTCCGAGGCGCCCTCCAAGGTGCCGCCGTGCAGTTCGGCCAGGCGGCGGCTGATGCAGAGCCCCAAGCCGCTGCCTTCGCCCCAGCTGCTGTGGGGCCGGTGGTAGCGGTCGAAGAGCTGGGCCAGGTCCGCCGGCCGGATTCCCGGCCCGTTGTCCAGCACACGCAGTTCGACCCGCTCGCCGAAGTTCTCCAGCGTCACGAGCAGGGTGGGGCCCTCCAGCTGGGGGTTGTCCAACTGGCGCACCGAGTTGCGCAGCAGATTGCGCAGGATCTGGGCCAGCCGGGCTTCGTCCCCGAGCACGCGGACCGGCTCCGCCGGCCGCTGCCAGTCCAGCTGGATGCCGCGATCCAGACAGGCCAGCTCGATGGCCGCCACCTCCTGGTCCACCGTGTCACGCAGATCCAGCTCCACGTGCCGCAGGCGCAGCCCGGCGTCATCCAGGCGCGCCAGGTCCAGCAGGTCCGAGACCAGGTGGTCCAGGCGTTTGGCCTGGCTGGAGCAGAGGCGCAGGGTGGCGCGCGGCTCCGGGGCCAGGGAACCCTCGCGCTGGAGCAGATCCAGGTAGCCGATGAGATTGGTGAGCGGCGCGCCCAGCTCGTGGCTGACTTCGCTGAGCAGCTGGCGGCGCTCCCGGTCGCTGCGGGCCAGATCCGCAGTCAACCGCTCCACCTGGGCGGCCATCTGGTCGAACTCGCGGGCCAGCTGCCCCAGCTCGTCCGGGTGCGGATCCGCCAGCCGATGCGAGAAGCCACCCTCCCCCAGGGTGGAGAAGGCCCGGCTGAGGGCGCGGAAACGCCGCAGTAGGGGACGGGCCAGCCACCAGCCCGCCAGTCCGGCGATGCCGGCGGATCCGGCCAACACGGCCACCAGCAGGCCGCGACCGCCCTTCGTCCACAGGTGGGCGGCGGAGTCCCCGGCCAGGATCAGCCAACCGCCAGGAGCGGCGCGGGCCACCAGCGCCAGGTCCAGGCGACTGGCGCCGGACTCCAACTCGCGCTGGGAGAGGCCCGCCTGGATCATGCGCTTCAGTTCCGGCAGCCGCGGATCCAGTTCCAGGAAGCCCACCGCGGCCATGTTGCCCGCCTGATCCACCCAGACCAGACTCATGGCCTGGGGCCGGCCCAGGCTGCGGCGCATCTGGTGGCGCAGGCTGGATTGGCGCGTGAGCGCCGGGCCGGAGCCCGACCAGCGCGACAGGCTGTCCGCCAGGGCCGGCAGGATCAGCCCCGCCTGTTCGCCCAGTTCCACCTTGTGCAGGGCCAGATCCCGGGCGCGGATCCAGGAGAAGACCGCCACGCCGGTCAGTCCGGCCTGCAGGGCCAGCAGCAGCAGCAGGAGCAGACCGAAGCGGCCCGCCAGATTGTGGAAGAAGCGGGGCCTGGGAATCACGCGTCCTCTTCCAGACTGAGGGAGTAGCCCTGGCCCCGCACGGTGCGGACCTGGGGCATGCCCGGCCCGGTCAGCTTGCGACGCAGACGCACCACCAGCGTGTCCACGGCCCGGTCGTAGCCCTCGTACTCCACGCCCCAGGCCAGGCCGATCAGCTCGTCGCGGCGCAACACGCGCTCCTGATTCAGCAGGAGGGTCTTCAGCACCCGGACCTCCAGCGGGCTCAGGTCCAGCGGCTGCTCGCCGCGGAAGGCCTGCCGGCCCTCGGAGTCCAGCGAGAGGGCGCCCAGCCGCAGGCTGACGCCCGCGGGAATCCGGCTGCGCCGCAGCAGGGCGTTGACCCGCGCGCTCAGTTCACGCAGGGAGAAGGGCTTGCCCAGATAGTCGTCGGCCCCGGCCTCCAGCCCCTCGACCTTGTGGTCCTCGCTGCGCAGGCTGGTCAGCAGCAGCACGGGCAGGTTGCTCACCTCCCGCACCTTCTGCAGGATGCGCAGGCCGTCCCCGCCAGGCAGCACGCGATCCAGGATCAGCAGGTCGGGCAACCCCAGATGCAGTCGCTGCAGGGCGGACTTCAGGTCCGCGCAGGTCTCGCACTGGCGGGATCCGTCCTCTAGGGCGCGGCAGATCAACTCCCGGATGTGGGGATCATCCTCGACGATCAGGATCCGCGGGAGGGTCGACATGCAATAAAACCTGGCTGACTGGGTTTGGATGGAGGCGGCTGTCACAGGTTTGCCACACTGGCGCCGGGACAAGATGACAGATTCTCATCACCGGTGGAATGGAGTGGGCCTGTGCTGTTGTTGCTGATCGTGCTGTTGACCCGCTGCGCCGGGGCCGAAGGCCTGGAGGCCCGCTGGCAGTCGCTGGGCGCCGGAGCCGAGTGGACGCGCTATGCGGACCAGGATCCCGCGCTGTTCCAGGACGCGGAAGGTTGGACGCGCTCGCTGTTCGGCAGCGCCGGAGCCGGCTCGCGCTGGCTGGCGGCCGCGGGGTTCAGCGATCAGCGCATCCGGCAGGCGAGTTGGAGCTTCCGGTCCCTCAAGCGCAGCCTGTGGCTGAGTCGGGCCCTCACCCCGAACTGGGGCGTGGAGGCGCTGGGGGCCTCCCTTTCCACCAGCATGGAGTGGCCCGTGCTGGGAGGCCGGCGCGTGGGCACGGAGGAGGGCTGGAATCTGGGCGGCGGCCTGACCTGGTGTCCGCGGCCGACGGACGCTCCGCTGACCCTGAACGTGCGCCTGCAGAAGATGGAGCAGGCCTACCCCAGCGTTCCGGCCAGGGCGACGGCGGCGGAGCTGAACCTGGCGCGCCAGACGGGGTCCGGCCGGCAGCGCCTGGGTCTGCTGGCCAGCCGCGCGGGCGGCGACCTCAAACTGGCGGGACTGGCCCGCGCCGCGGCCAGTCGCGGACGGCTGGATCTGCAGGCCAGCGCGCTCGTAGGACACCAGACCAACTGGTTCGACGTGGAGCGGCTGGTGCTTCACGACGGAGTGATGGAATTGAAGACCTCGTTGTCCGCCGGTCTGGGCTGGCGGGCGTGGCGGGGTTTGAGTCTGGAGGCGTCGGCGGGCTGGGAGAAGGTAACCGGCTCTGAGAGCCGCTGGCTCTTCCTGGGTGCCCGCTGGACGCGCCGGAGCTGGGCCACGGCTCCGTGATCAGTGACGGAATTGAGGAGGCGAGGATGAAGCACTTCGTGGTGGGCCTGCTGCTGGTGCTGGCCCAGGTGGCCGGCGCCCAGGAATTGAACCTGGGTCTCAAGCTCGACGCCAAGGGCAAGCGCCCTGAAAAGGTGATGGTGCAGGGCCGGGTGGACCGCACGGCCTGGCTGGGCGTCTCTTTCTATCCCTACGGCACGAAGAACGTGCTGCTCGAGGGCACGCACCAGGTGATCCAAGTGCCGGCCGGCCGCTTCGAGCACGGCTTCCAGGTGGCGGACCGCCTGCTGGGCGGCGGCGTGGAGGTGGCCCTCTGGGAGAAGAAGGTGCCCGCCGCGCAGTGCTCGGGCCCTTGCGAGTGGTGCCAGAAGAACGGCTACCACCTGGAGAACCAAATCCTCTACATCTACGGCAGCCTGGCCCAGTCCGCCGGGCGCGCCGGCAAGTAGGAGCCCGCATGGCAACCCTGAACCACCTGCATCTGAGTCCCCAGGGCTTTCTGTTCGACCACCACAGCGGGCTGAGCTTCAGCACCAACAGCACCGGCGCCTGGATCCTGGACCGGATGATCAAGGGCGCGGCCCAGCAGGAGATCCTCAACGGGCTGGTGGAGGACTTCGACGTGAGTCCGGACCAGGCCGCGCTGGACCTGGAGGAGTTCCTGACGGTCCTGCGCCAGCACCGCGTGCTGCCCCGCGAGCGCAAGGTCGAGCTGTCATGACGGCGCCCATCCCGCTGGGAGACTGGCGCGACGCCGGCATCGCCGTGAGCGGCCTGAACGCCGCCGACAACCCGGCCCCGGGCGTGGCCGTGGCCCGCAGCCTGCGCGAGGCCGGGCACCGCGGACGGCTGGTGGGGCTGGCCTACGACGCCATGGACGCCGGGATCTACAACCGCCAGCTCTTCGACGAAGTCTATCTGATCCCCTTTCCCTCCCGCGGCAGCGACGCCCTGCTGCACCACCTGCGGCTGGTCCGGCAGCAGGGGCGGCTGGACCTGGTCATCCCCACCCTGGACAGCGAGCTGGAGCTCTACCTGACCCTGCAACCCGAACTCGAGGAGGCGGGCATCCACAGCTTCCTGCCCGACGAGGGCGGCCTGGCCATGCGGGCCAAGTCGCGCCTGGCCGAGTTCTGCCACAAGCACGATTTCCAGGTGCCGCCCACGGAGGTGGTCCACTCCCTGGAGGGGTTGCGCGATGTCTGGGAGGACATCTGCGATCCCGATGGCCGGGAGCCGGTCTACGTGAAGGGGATCTTCTACGACGCCCGCAAGGCCTGGACCGTGGAGCAGGCCATGAACTCCTTCGTGGAGATCAGCGCGCGCTGGGGTCTGCCCATCATTCTGCAGCGCGGCCTGGCCGGCTTCGAGTACAACATCTGCTGCCTGGGTGACGGGGAGGGCGGCCTGGTGGGCGCCGTTCCCATGCGCAAACTGGGCGTGACGGAGAAGGGCAAGGCCTGGTCCGGCGTGACGGTGGGCGATCCGCGCCTGCTGGAGCTGGCCCGGGAGATGATCGCCGCCCTCAAGTGGCGCGGACCCTGTGAGCTGGAGATCCTCTGCGAGGAGGAGACGGAGCGCCTGCACCTGATCGAGATCAACCCGCGCTTTCCGGCCTGGTGCTACCTGTGCGCCGGCGCGGGCCAGAACCTGCCGGCGGCCCTGGCCCGGCGGGCCCTGGGGGGGGCGCCGGAAGTCCTGCCGCCGGCCCGCAGCGGCGTGATCTACAGCCGGGCGGCCGTGGACATCATCTGTGACCTGGGAGTGCTGGAGGACCTGAGCGTGTCCGGCCGAGCCGTCCATCCATCCTCCGGGGAGGCCCCGCGTGAGTGCTGAGAGCCGTCGGATCTATGAGAAGCCCGTGCTGCTGCGGCATCAGGCCGGGCTGCAGAACAAGTTTGGCAAGCTGCCCGGGCTGCGCCTGATGGAGGACCTGGACGGCGTGCCCCTCAAGGAGCTGGCCGCCCAGTTCGGCAGCCCGCTCTACCTGCTCTCGGAGAGCACGCTGCGCCGCAAGGTGCAGCAGTTTCGCCGCGCCTTCGAGTCGCGCTATCCCCGCGTCCGGCTGGGCTGGTCCTACAAGACCAACTACCTGAGCGCCGTCTGCCGGATCATGCACCAGGAGGGCTCCTGGGCCGAGGTGGTCTCCGGGCACGAGTTTCGGCTGGCCCGCGACCTGGGCGTGCCCGCCGCACGGATCATCTTCAACGGCCCGCACAAAGACGACGCCAGCCTGCGGGAGGCCATCCGCGGCGGCACGCGCATCCACCTGGACCACCTGGAGGAGATCCCCCGGCTGGAGGCCCTGGTGCGCGAGACGGGCCTGCCCGAGGGCCAGTCGCGCCTGCCCGTGGCATTGCGCATCAACATGCAGCTGGACGCCAACCACTGGGACCGCTTCGGCTTCAATCTGGAATCGGGCCGCGCCCACGAGGCTGCCCGGCGCCTGTCCGAGAGCGCGGAGCTGGAACTGGCCGGCCTGCACACGCACATCGGCACCTACGTGGACAACGTGGACAACTACCGGCGGGCCGCCGGCCGACTGGTGGAGCTGGCCGTCTGGGTGCGCCGCTTCACGGGGGCGCGGATCCGCTGGTGGGACATGGGCGGCGGCTTCGCCACCCGCAACACGCTGCACTGGGCCTACCAGAGCGGCGAGGTGACCTGTCCCTCCCTGCAGCAGTACGCCGAGGCCATCTGCCCCGTGCTGGCCACGCTGCCGCTGGAACCGGGGGAGGAGCTGCCCGAGCTCTTCTTCGAGACCGGCCGCGCCCTGGTGGACGAGTCCATGCACCTGCTCTTGAGCGTGGTCTCGGAGCGCCGGCTGAACGACGGCAGCCGGGCGCTGGTGGTGGACGGCGGCGTGAACCTGCTCTCCAGCACGGCCTGGTACCGCTACGACATCCTGCCCGTGCAAAACCCGGGCACCCAGATCCTTGAGGACACCACCTTGCTGGGCAACCTGTGCATGCAGATCGACGTGCTGCGCAAGGGCGTGCCCCTGCCCTCGCTGCGTCCCGGCGACCTGCTGGTGGTGCGGCACATCGGCGCCTACAACCTCAGCCAAAGCACGCAGTTCATCCACGGCCGGCCGGCCGTGGCGTTGGTGGACGCCCAGGGCGGGCGCCACCTGGTGCGCGAGGCCGAGACGCCGGCCTACTGGCGCGAGCTGGACCGCCTGCCCGACCACCTGCAGGACGCGGGTCCGCGCGGATGAGTGAGGCGGTGGAGGTCCGGGAATCCAGCGGCCTGGGGAGCCGATGGGCCAGCGAGGCGCTCACCGCGCTGGGCGGCGTGCTGTTCACGTCCCGCCGGCGCAGCGGACTGTTCTTCCTGCTGGCCCTGCTGAGCAGCCCGCGCCACGCCTGGTTCGGACTGGCCGGCCTGGTCTTCGCCCGGCTGGCGGGCCGCCTGCTCAGTCCCAACGGGCTCTGCGTGCGGCTGGGGCTGGCCCAGGGCGCCGGCCTGCTCACCGGCGCGGCGCTGGCGACTTACCTGCCGCCGGGCTGGACGGCCCTCTTCCTGCTCCCCGCCGGCGCTGCCCTGGCCGCCCTGCTGGTGGCCGTGCTGCAGCCCCAGTTCGCCGCGCGCGGACTGCCCGTGCTGGCCCTGCCCTTCGTGCTGGCTACGCTGATCACGCTGTCCTCGGCGGCCATTCTGTTCCACGGTCCGCTGCCCCTGCCCGAACTGCTGCCCCTGCTGCCCGGGCTGGACGGGCTGGAGATCCGGCTGGGACGCGGCCTGCCGCTGCTGGCCCAGGAGTACCTGCGCAGTTTCGGCTCCCTGCTCTTCCTGCCCTCGCTGACCGGCGGCCTGCTGGTGCTGGCCGGCCTGCTGCTGGGTTCGCGGATCACGGCACTGGCCATGGTGCTGGGCGGAGCCCTGGGGACGGGCCTGCTCAGCCTGTTGACCGGCGGCGCCTTTCAGCACGAGGCCTTCGGCCTGGTGGCCTTCAACTCCATCCTCACCGCCGCCGCGCTCAGCGGGATCTTTTTGGCCCTGAGCGCCCGCAGCCTGCTTTACGCCACGCTGGCGGTGGCCACCAGCATGTTGATGGCCACGGCCCTGGTGCCCGTGCTGCAGGTGCTGGGCCTGCCCGTGCTGGCCCTGCCCTTCACGCTGACGGTCTGGCTCTTCCTGCTGCCCATCCGCCTGGGCACGCTGGATTCCGAGCGGCTGGGAATCTGGGCCCCGCCCCTGGAGCTGGTGGGTCGCGCGGAGGACAACCTGCGCGCGTTCGAACGCTGGCAACGGGGCCGGCTGGTGCCGGCGCCCATCCTGAGCCTGCCGCTGCGCGGCCCCTGGACCGTGACCCAGGGTCCGGGCGGACTGCTGACCCACAACACGGAGCTGGGCGGCGAAGCCTGGGATTTCATGCTGCTGGACGAGGACGGCCGCGGAGCGGAGTGGCCCGGCGACGAACTGGAGCAGTTCCACGGCTGGGCCTGTCCCGTGCAGGCTCCGGCCGATGGCCTGGTGGTCGCCGTGGAGGGTTCAGTGCAGGACAACCCCGTCCACGCGGCGGACACGCGCAATCCGTGGGGCAATTGGGTTTTATTGGCCCACGAGGGCGGCGCCTGCAGCCTGCTGGCCCACCTGCGCGCCGGCAGCCTGGGCGTGCTGCCCGGCCAACACGTGGCCCGCGGCCAGGTGGTGGCCCAGGTGGGCAACAGCGGGCGCAGCCCCGAGCCGCATCTGCACATCCAGCTCAATGCCGGCCCCTGGCTGGCCGCGCGTAGTCTGCCCGCCCGTTTCGGATCCTGGGTGGAACTGCCCGCCGGCGGTCCGCCCGTCCTGCACACCCTGGGCCGGCCGGAGACCGGCATGCGCGTCTGCGGCCTGACGGAGCTGGACTGGCCGGACTGGAGCGCCTTTTTTCCCTACGCCGTGCCCGGCCGCGAGTGGCGGGGCAGCTGCCGGAAGGAGGGCCGCGAGTCGCCGTTCACGCTGACCCTGCGCGCCGGTCTGGCTGGCCGGTTGATCCTGGACGACGGGCTGAGCAGCGCCCAGGTGCAGTGGTGGCCGGGCTGGGTGCAGCTGCTGCCCCTGGCCGAGGGCGATCCCGACCGCCGGCGTCTGACGGGAACGGACAGTCTGGTGGACTGGCTGCTGCTGCTGGGCTGCGTGCTGCCCTGCCGGGGCCTCAGCGGGCTGGAGAGCCGGGCCGAGCTGCGCTCCTTCGGCCTGGCCCGCGGCTGGCGCCGGCTGCTGACCCTGGAGGGCGACGGCCGCCTGAGCACGGTTTGCGAGGCGCTCGAGGATCCCCTCCCCGTCCTGCGGGGCCGCTCCGTGCTGCAGGTGGCCGGCAAGCCGCTGTGGCAGGGCGAGTTCCGCGCCGAGGCCCACCGGGGCCTGACCCGCCTGCTGGTCCGAGACGCCCGGGACAGGGTGCTGGCGGATTTTCAATTGACAACCCCTGAAGCGAGGACCTGACATGCGCAACACGCTCTGCCTGCTGGCCTTGTCCCTGATCGGTTTGGCCGGCGCGCCCCGGGCCCAGCTGTCCGAACTCTGGTCGGTGTCGGAAAGCGAACTGGTGGTGAGCTGGCTCTGGCCCGACCTGAACGGCGACGGCGTCCAGGAGCTGATCATGGAGGACGGCGTGGGCAGCTGGTTCTTCGACGGCACCAGCGAGTACGAGCAGGTCTGGTACGTGGCGGACCCCAACAGTTCGGCCAACACCATTTTCGGCCTCTGGCTGCAACAGGACGGCTGGTGCGTCTTCCGGCAGCAGAACAGCACGGACCAGCAGGCCCGCCTGCACGTCTACGCGGCGGGCGCGGCCACGGAATCCTGGAACACGGGCCTCCTGCCGGGCAACGTCACCGAGGGCGGGATCGGGGATTTCGACGGCGACGGCCAATTGGAATTGGCCTGGTCCTGGCATTCCTGGGACGGCAGCGCCTGGACCAGTCAGTGGACCGTGCGCAACCTGGCCACGGGGGCAGTGGAGCTGGCCGTCCAGACGGGCGCGGGCTACCTGTCCGGCCCCTGGACGGGCAACGTGGAGGGTGACGCCAGCGAAGAGCTGCTGCTGAACTGGTACTGGAATACTGGCCTTTCCCAGGTGTTCTGTTGGGGCCGCGTCGACACGGCCCTGGCGCCCCAGTCCCCGACCTCGCCGGGCCTGCGGACCTGGCCCAATCCCTTCAATCCGCTCTGCCACATCGACGTGGCCGCGGAAGCGGGCGTGGGCAGCGTGGGGATCTTCAACCTGGCAGGAGAGGAGGTCCGCCGCCTGCCCCTGACCACGCCGGGACGCGCGAACCTGATCTGGGACGGGCTGGACCAGCGGGGCCGCCCGGCGGCCAGCGGCACCTACCTGGTGCGCGCGGGGGACCGCACCCGGCCGATCACCCTGCTGCGCTAGCGGGCAAGCCGGCCGGGCGGCCGGTCAGCAGGCGGGCGGCGGCCGCAGGCGATGGCGCCGCTCCACGGCCTGCAGGAAGTGCGTGCGCCGCGCCGGATCAAGCAGCTCCTCGTCGTTGATCAGCGGAAAGGTCGGCTCGCAGGCCTTCAACGCCCGCACCCAGAAGCCGTCCCCCTGGGAATGGGCCGCCCGGCCCGGCGCGCCGGGCCAGGCCAGCGCGGCGCGCTGCCCGAAGACCTCCACGTCGCCGACCCCGCAGCTGGGGGAGCGCGCCTTCAGCACGGCTCCGGCCGCGCCGTCCTTCAGCAGGATGCGCGCGAAGTCGCGGCACCAACTCTCCATCTCATGGGTCCAGTCCCGGCCGCTGACCCGGTCCACCAGACGCAGGCGCTCCTCCTGCAGCAGGGCGATGGGCGGCCGCGGCACGCCCATGCCCACGTCCTCCTCGGGACAAACGTCCAGCAGGATCCAGCCGGCGGGCAACAGGCCAAGCCCTGGACAGGGTCGGCTGGCGCCGTCGTAGCGGCAAGCCACGCCCCGCAGGCAGCGGCTGACCAACAGGGTGGGGGGAGACAGGCTGGGCATGGGCCATCCTTTGATTCCAGGGGCGGAAACAAAGAACGCCGGCGGGGGCCGGCGTTCTTCTTGAAGTCCTGCGGCAGGGCCAGGGTCAGCCGGCGGCCTTCTCAAGCCGGACCAGGTAGACGTCGAACTCGTCGCGGGTCATGTCCTGGGCGGCGCCCAAGGCGAAGGCCACAGCGTCGAAGCTCTGGATCTTGTGACACAGGCGCTGGATGCGCAGGATGTCATCCTGGGTGAGCTTGAAATTCAGCCGGTTGTTGGCCAGCCAGGTGTTGACCTCGTCCTCGTACTCCAGCCCGCGGACCAGGGTCCAGACCCCGTTCAGCTTGAAGTACTTGGACAGCCGGTCCAGCACACGCAGGCTGGGGCTGTGGTCCGGGTCGTTGAGGATGGATTGGACGCTGCCCACGCCGATGCCGGCCTGCTTGGCGAGGCGGATGATGCCGATCCCCTTGCCGTCGCTGTTGTCGTTCATCAGCTTGCGCAGCGTTTTCCCGACCTGGGTGTGGATCACCCGGGCTTGTGGATCAATTCGCTTTCGTTGCATAGTCGTCCCCATTACTTATTCCAGGTGCGATAAGGCGAACCCGCCAGCACGTGCCCGCTAGCCAGCGCTGACAGCAGTCATGGATGCATCAAAACCTGTCGATGTGCCCGTTTCAGGTGTCCTGATAAGGCTCCGGAATATACGGATGCAATCAAGGAGTAGCGAGGGTTCCCGGTGAGGTTTTTCTACCTTCTCCGCGCGGAAAAACCCTCTTGGCATGCGGCCCGGAGGGGAAGATTCGCCCCGGACGGCCGGTTCCGCCCAGACTGGGCGTGCACGGCGGGCTTCCGGTGCCGGGTCGGGCCGGGCGGTCCGGCCGCACAGCCATCCAGCTCCAAGGAGAGACCAGCATGTTCGAGCAGATCCTGTCCCAGCTTGGCCCGGAAGCGTCCTGGCTGCTGGAGCACAAGTGCGCCACCGTGGATCGCAGCCGCCTGATCCTGCCGGGTCCCGAGCACGTGGACCGGGTCTTCTCCCAGAGCAACCGCAGCAACCGCGTCCTGCGCCAATTGCAGTGGCTGCACTCCACGGGCCGGTTGGGCGGCACGGGCTACCTATCCATCCTGCCGGTGGACCAGGGCATCGAGCACAGCGCGGGCGCCAGTTTCTCCCGCAACCCCGACTACTTCGACCCCGAGAACATCGTCCACCTGGCCATCGAGGCCGGCTGCAACGGCGTCACCTCGACGCTGGGCGTGCTGGGCATCGTCAGCCGCAAGTACGCGCACCGCATCCCGTTCGTGGTCAAGCTGAACCACAACCAGCTGCTGACCTACCCCAACACCTTCGACCAGATCATGTTCGCCCAGGTGGACCAGGCCGTGGACATGGGCGCCGTGGGCGTGGGCGCCACGGTCTACTTCGGCAGCGAGGAGAGCAACCGCCAGATCCTGGAAGTGGCCGAGGCCTTCGCCTACGCCCACCAGCGCGGGCTGTTCACCATCCTCTGGTGCTACATGCGCAATCCGGCCTTCGTCCAGCCGGACAAGGACCTGCACGTGGCGGCGGACCTGACGGGCCAGGCCAACCACCTGGGCGTCACCATCGAGGCCGACATCATCAAGCAGAAGCAGCCCGAGTGCAACGGCGGTTTCCCGGCCCTCAAGTTCGGCAAGAGCGATCCGCGCATGTACGGCGAGTTGATCACCGACCACCCGGTGGACATGGTCCGCTGGCAGGTGGTGAACTGCTACATGGGCCGGGCAGGAATGATCAACTCCGGCGGCGCCTCGGGCCAGAACGACCAGGCCCAGGCCGTGCGCACGGCCGTGATCAACAAGCGCGGCGGCGGAATGGGCCTGATCCTCGGCCGCAAGGCCTTCCAGAAGCCGCTGAAGGAGGGCGTGGAGATCATCCACGCCGTTCAGGACGTCTACCTCTGTCCGGAGATCAGCGTGGCCTGAGGGCCGCCTCACATCGACCCCACCCACTCCCCCGGTCTCCCGCCGGGGGAGTTCTTTTTTCCTGCCCCCTAAATCCGCGCCGCGGCTTTGTCGATAGCCAGTTTCACGGATTCCCAGCTTGACGTCGCCGGGATCCGACCCCCTCACGTTGACCAGATCGCGAGACGTACATGACCCTGAACCCCATGTATGACCCCGGACCGGCCACCAGCCAGTTTCTGGTGCAGAACCAGGCGCGCCTGCTGACCCTGCTGGAACATCTGTCCACCGGCGTCCTCACCGCGGATGCCAACGGACTGATCCGGATGGTCAACGGGGCCTTCCGCCAGATCCTGGGCTGCTGGAGCGGTGGACCGGGCCAGCCGCTGCGGCAGTGCGCGCCGCTGGTGATGGGCGGCGTGGGCCACGAGCTGGATGAACTGGTGCGGCTGGGCAAGGAATTCGACCGGGAGCTGGTCCTCCACCAGCCCGGCGGCGTGCGCCGCACGCGCCTGCAGGGGCGGCTGGTGCCCAACATCGCCAACCAGGTGACCGAGTACCTGCTGCTGCTGGAGCCGCCCACCGTGGAGCGGCTGGACGACCTGGAGCGCGCGCGCCTGGAGCGCCTGCTGCGGCGCAGCCAGCGGATGGAGAGTTTCGGCCTGCTGGCCGCGGGCATCGTGCACGACCTGAACAACGTGCTGGCCTGCATCCTGGGGGCCTCGGAGCTGCTGGATTCGCTGGTGGACCCGCACGCGGCCGAGGCGCCGCTGGTGCGCCAGATCGGCGAGGCCACCCAGCGCGGCGCCCTGATGACGCGCAAGGTGCTCTCGCTGGCCCGGCTGGAGGAGGGCGGGCGCGAGGCCATCAACTTCAACCACGTGATCCACGACGTTATGGTCCTGCTCAGGCGCAGCGTGGACCCGCGCATCGAGATCCGCATGAACCTCCACCCGGCGGCCATGACGGTCCACTCCGACACCACCACGCTGCATCAATTGCTGATGAATCTCTGCGTCAACGCCCGGGACGCCATGCCCGACGGCGGCGAGCTGCACGTGTCCTCCGGCTGGTCCACCCTGCGCGAGCTGCGCGAGGAGGCCAGCGAGCCCGGGGAGTGCGGACTGAGCCTGGGCTCCACCTCCCTGCTGGACGGCCGGGCGGACAAGGTTCTGGTGCGCGTGGAAGTGCGGGACACGGGCACGGGCATGGACGCCGACCTGTTGCCGCGGATCTTCGACCCCTTCTTCACCACCAAGGATGACAGCAGCGGCACGGGGCTGGGGCTGGCCATGGTGCAGAAGACCGTGGAAGAATTGGGCGGACGCCTGCAGATCAAGACGCGCCGCGACTGGGGCACCAGCATCCGGCTCTTCTTCCCCTGGTACGATCAGGCCCTGCCCAAGGCACCGACGGCGGAAGGCAGCCAGCGGGAAGTGGTGACGGGCCGCGGGCGGATCATGGTGGTGGACGACGACGAGGTGGTGCGCACCACCATGTGCGACCTGATCCGCACGCTGGGCTACGAGGTCCAGGCCATGCCCGACGGCCTGGCGGCGGTGGAGGCCTTCCTGGAGTCGCCCAACGCTTGGGATCTCGTGCTGCTGGACCTGATGATGCCGCGAATGGACGGCGTGGAGGCCCTGCGCCGGATCCGCGCCGTGCGCGGGGACCAGCCCGTGCTGGTGGTGACGGGCTTCGCCGGGCCGCAGAACGTGCAGAAGCTGGAGCAGATCGCCCGGGTGCCGCTGCTGATGAAACCGATCCAGATCCGCGAGCTGAGTCGCCACATCGCGCAACTGGTCAACTGATCCACCCCTGGTTCAGGCAGAGCAAGAGGGACGGGCTGAGGCTCGTCCCTCTTGTTTGCATCCGGGCAGTCTCACCACAGAGACACAGAGAGTTTTATGGATGGAATAGGTCGGGCACGATGGCGGAAGACAGGATCCAACGAAAGGCGTGACTTCTTCCTCTCTATCCGTGTCTCTGTGCCTCTGTGTCTCTGTGTTGAGTCTTCGCTCAGCCGCGGGAGGCCGCCACGCGCCGGCCCAGCTCGCGCGTGCGCCGGGCCGCCTGGCCAGGCCAGTCCGCGCCCAGGAAGAGCAGGAGCATGCCCGTGCCTTTGAGGGCGCAGGAGATGAGGATCGCCGCCCAGACCGCGTTGATGCCCCAGTCGGTGTGGGCGACCAGGAAGTAGGCCAGGGGAATGCGGGCCAGGTTGCCCGGCACGGTGATCCAGAGCGGGTAGCTGGAGATGCCCGCGCCGGTCATGCCTTCGGAGAGGATCAGCTCGAGGATTTGGAACAGGTTGGCCACGGCCGCCAGCCGCAGGTACATGGCGGAGAGGCGGATCAGCTCCGGATCGTCGGTGTAGATGGAGCAGAGGTGTTCGGGGACCAGGGTCCAGAGCAGGGAGAAGGCCAGGGCCAGGGGCAGGGCGGCCAGCAGCACGCGCAGCACCGAGGCCCGCAGGTGGCGGCCCAGCAGGCTGGGTTGCAGGGCTTCGCTGCGCAGGCTGTCGCGACCCATGGCCTCGCCGGTCAGGGCGCTGGCCGCGGCCCCGAAGCCCACCAGCACCATGAAGCCGATGGACTCGTTGCCCCGGATGCCGATGCCGATCACGCCGAAAGCCTGCTGGCCGAACTGCGAGAGCACGCGGTTCAGGGCCATGAAGATGCCGGAGTAGAAGCTGACCGAGGCGGCCACCGGCAGGCCCACGCGCAGGATCTCGGCCCACAGGCCGGGCTCCAGCCGCCACTGGCCGCGGCCGGGCAGCCGGCGCCGCAGGCGGGCCACCCAGCGGTCGTCCACTCCCGCCGGACGGGGATTGAGGCGTCCACCCAGGAGGAACATGCCCGTACTGCCTACCACGCCGCGGGTGAGCACGCTGGCCAGGGCGATGCCCCGGATGCCCGCGCCGAAGACCAGGATGGAGAGGGCGCTCAGGCTGGCGTTGAGGAACACGCCGCCCAGCTGCAGGCGAAAGGGCGTGCGCGTGTCGCCCATCCCGATGAAGATGCCGTCGCTGACCATGGCCAGGCTCATCAGGGGGAAGCCGGCGTAGATGCGGCGCAGGTACTCGCTGCCCAGCCGCAGGGTCTCGCCTTCGCCACCCATGGCCGCCAGCAGACGCGGGCTGAAGAGCATGCCCAGGCCGCCCATCAGCAGGCCCAGGCCCAGGCTGAGCAAAACGCCCTGCAGCGCGGCCCGGCGCAGGCCCTGCCGGTCCTCCATCCCGCGCAGACGGGCCACGAGGCTCAGCGTGCCCTTCTGCACCAGGGCCATCAGGCCGGCGTTGAAGATGGTGACCATCACCACCAGGCCCAGGGCCGAGGTGGCCTCGGGACCGATGAGCCGGGCCCAGAGGAAATCGTTGATGCTGAAGAGGGTGTTGAACAACGCGCTGCCGGCGGCGGGAAGCGCGAGCCCGTAGACGCGCCGCCACGAGGGTACGGCGAAGTCAGCGGGGGGACGGATGGCCTCCGTCAGGCTGCGGACGAGGATCAAGCGGAACTCCTGACGGAACCTGTCGGCGGTCCTGGACGTTGACGGCGTTCGCAATATGGAAATGCGGGCTCGAAGTCGCCCCGCGGCCAAGACGGATAGGCCGCCAGCTTGGAGCCCGTGGCGTCCATCGTATATTGGCGCCATGTGGATGCTGATCGTACTCGTGCCCTTCAGTCTGTTGGGCCTGGCCAGTTGCGTGGTCCTGGGCGGGCCGCGCCGCTACAACCTGCTGGCCGGCGTGTTCGGGCTGGTGCTGCTCTGGGGCTGGCTGGTCCTGGGCTGGTGGCTGGGGCTGGGCTGGCTGCTGCTCTACGGCGGCCTGCGGCTGGGACTGATCGTGGACTACTCCCGGCGCCGCAAGGCGACGGAACAAGGCGTGTCGGGCGCGGCCCGCTACCTGAGTTTCCTGCCGCATGAGAAGGGCCGCCAGGGACTGGTGCTCTGGCTGCCGCCGCTCAAGGTGCCGCTCTACTGGGCGGTCAAGCGCTTCAAGGGTCCGCTGCCCGCCATGGGCGTGGCGGGAACGGGCCGCGGATCCGGCGGGCAGATGCTGCTGCCGGTGCTCAACCAGATCTTCGGCCAGAGCCGGGGATTCCGAATCGACACGCGGCACCTGCCCGGCCAGACGGGGCCGGCCATGGAAATCCGCTGCGACTGACCTGAAAGGACTCTCATGACCACGTGGAAGCAAGTGGCCCTGATCGGGGTCATCGGACTGGCCCTGGCCTTCTGTGTGAACACGTTGCGCGGCGCCACCAAACTGCCGCTCAAGCCGGCGGCCCAGCTGACGGCCAAGGCGGGCGGGGCGGACACCCTGGCGGTGGCGGCGGCCAAGCTGGCCGTGATCGGCTTCGAGGAGGCCGACGCCCTGCACCGCAAGGAACTGGCCACCTTCGTGGACGCCCGCGAGCTGGAAGACTTCGACAAGGGCCACATTCCCGGCGCCGTCTGCCTGCCCGTGGACCAGTTCCGCGCCGGCAAGCAGAAGCTGATGGCTCCCAAGGGCAGCCTCGTGGTGGTCTACTGCAGCGGCGGGGAATGCGAATCCTCCCACGACCTGGCCCGCCTGTTGGGCAAGGCCGGGTTCAAGAAGGTCCGCGTCTACAGCGGCGGCTACGACGAGTGGGAAGCCCTGGGTCAACCGGTGGAGAAATGAGTCGTCGTCCCTCCACGTCCGCGCTGATTCTGGTCTGGGCCTGCCGGCTGGTGCTGGGCGGGCTCTTTCTCTTCGCCGCCTACGGCAAGATCCTCAACCCGGCGGAGTTCGCCGCCGCCATCCGCAAATTCCATGTGCTGCCCTACGACTGGAGCAACCTGCCGGCCATCGTCCTGCCCTGGATCGAGGGGCTGGCGGCGCTGCTGTTGATCACGGGTCCCTGGCGGCGCGGCGCCGTGGTCTGGCTGGGCGGCCTGCTGGTGGGCTTCCTGGGACTGTTTGCCTGGGTGCTGATCATGGGCCTGGACGTGGACTGCGGCTGCTTCGGCAAACTGGGCGTCTACATGAGCGTGCTGGCCGGAGACGTGGGCTGGAAGTCCATCCTGCGCAATCTGGTCCTGCTGGGCATGGCGGGCTGGATCTGGCGGCACGATCTGCGCCACGCGCGGCGCTGACCCCCGATGGAAGCCCGCTGTCACTGGATCGCCACGCCGGCCGGCCGCCTGCACGTGGAGGAATGGGGTCCGCCTGACGGCCGGGTGCTGCTCCTGCTGCACCACGGCGGGGACGGCTTCGCCCACGGACCCTGGCCCGCGCCCTTTCCCGACCTGATCACGGCTGCGCCTCCCTGGCGCCTGCTGCGCGTGGACCGGCTGGGCTACGGACTCAGCGACCCGCGTCCGGCCGGCTTTCCCGCCGGCTTCTTCCAAACCGATCTGGAGCAGCTGGAACTCGTGCTGCAGGCCCTGGCGCCGGCGGGTCCGCTGACCCTGGCGGGCACCAGCGACGGCGGCACCCTGGCTCTGCTGGCCGCCGCCCGCTGGCCGGAGCGCGTGGCGGGCGTGGCCGTGGAAGGGGCCCACTACCGCACGGAACCGGCCAGCATGATCCCCACCCTGCTGGACATGCAGCGCCGCTTTCAGGAGAAGCACGGCCCTCCGCACGCCGCCGAACCGCCCCAGCACGCCACCCTGCGCGCCTGGTTCTCGGGCTGGCTGGAGATCTGCGCGCAGGGCTGGAGCATCGCGGCGGAACTGGCCGCCGTGCGCTGCCCCGTGACCGTGCTCCAGGGTGAGTTGGACGGCGTGGTGGAGGATCGGCACGCGTTCGAGCTGGCCGCCCTGCTGGGTGGACCGACCCGTGTGCGCATCCTGCCGGGCGGCGCGCACCTCAGCCAGCGCAGCCACCCGGAGGCCTGGGCGGACTGGTTGCTGGAGTTCCTGGGCGACCCGCCCGGCGCGGATTCCCGCGCATGACCCCGCGCTTCAAGGCGGAACTCAACCTGGCGCTGATGTGCGTGATCTGGGGCAGCACCTTCTCGCTGGTGCGCGAGAGCCTCTCCGGCACGGATCCCTGGCTCTTCCTCAGTCTGCGCTTCGGGCTGGCGATTCCCGCCTGTCTGCTGATCTTCGGCCGCCAGCTCGACCTGCGCGACGCCGTCACCCGGCGCCGCGGCCTGGGCCTGGGCGTCGTGCTCTTCCTGGCTTTCCTCACCCAGACCCTGGGGCTGCAGACCATCAGCGCCTCGCGCTCGGGCTTCCTCACGGCGCTCTACATCGTGCTGGTCCCGCTGCTGCTGGCCGCCTGGAATCTGCGCCGGCCCTCGGCGCGCTCGCTGGGCGCGGCGGGCGTTTCCCTGGCGGGCGTGGCCCTGCTCAGCGGCCTGAGCCTGGGGGGCGAGCCGCTGGTCCTGGGCCCGGGCGAATTCTTGACCCTGCTCTGCGCCCTGCTGTTTGCGCTGCAGATCCTGCTGGCCGACCGGCTGCCCGTGGCGGGCAAGGTCTGGAGCCTGCACTTCTGGCAGATCGCCACCGTGGCCGCGCTCTCGCTGGCGGGCTGGCTGCTGCTGGGCGAGGCGCGGATGCGCCTGGACAGCCAGCTGGCGGTCTCGCTCTTCATCAACAGCGTGTTCGGCACGGTGGTGGCGCTGGGCCTGCAGCTGCGCTACCAGCCGGACACCACGCCGGAGCGGGCCGCCCTGGTCTACTCCTTCGAGCCGGTCTTCGCCGCGCTGATGGCCGTCTGGATCCTGGGGGAGAAGCTGGGCCCGCTGGAGTGGCTGGGCGGCGGCCTGATCCTGCTGGCCCTGCGCCTGGCTGATCCCGGGCCGGCGGAGACTCATCCTGGTCCGGTCTGAGGCCAGGGATCGGGATTCCACCACAGAGACACAGAGGCACAGAGTTCAGACTGGACCTGGCCGGGGTTGGAATTGGATCGTCCGAGAATCCAGTTGCGCACGCAGCCTCCAAGGCTCGAAGACGATTTGTGTCACACGAGGGGAAGGTCTTTGGAGCTTTTTCCACAGAGACACAAAGACACAGAGACGGAGTTGGATCTCGCTGTGTCTCTGCGTCGAGTTTGAGTTTCGCGCACTCAGTCATTGATCATTCGAAGCACTCGCATCCTCATCCTTCGGCTGGCGTGCGCTACACACTCGCCTCCGCCTTCTACCCTCCAATCTTGTCTCTGTGCCTCTGTGTCTCTGTGTTGATGGGCATTGGTGGTTGGTTCTGGTGATAGACCCCGCCCGGGCGAGTCTTGACAAAGGTCATAGGCTCTGCTAGGATGAAGCACACGCCTTGACCCAGCCACTCCGTCGGCGCCGGCCTCTTGCCGGCTCTTTTTGTGCGGACTCCGGCCGGTGCGGCGCAACCCGGAGATGGCTGGATGTGGTGGGACCGCGACAACGAGACGGAGGCCCAGGCGGGCGCGCTGCCCACCTGGGGCATGCTCCGCCGCGTCCATCCCTACGTGCGGCCGCACCTGCCCCGCTTCGGGCTGGCCCTGCTGCTGGCGCTGGCCGGCGTGGGCCTGATGCTGCTCCAGCCGGTGATCTTCAAGCGCATCGTGGACGTGGACTACCCGGCCAAGGACATGGGCGGGCTGCTGACCAGCGTGGGCGTCTACACGGCCTTGCTGGCGCTGGGCACGCTGTTCTCCGGGTTGGCCACGGTGCTGCTGGGGCGGGGCGGCGTGGAAGTCGTGAACGTGATCAAGCGCGACCTCTTCGCCAAGGCGCTGGCGCTGGGCCTGCCCTGGCTTGAGTCCAAGCCCGTGGGCACGCTGGTCTCGCGCATCGAGTCCGACAGCCAGCGGCTGGTCAACCTCACCTCCACCATGGCCGTACGCATCCTCAGCGCCACGGTGATGATCTTCGGCAGCGTGCTCGTCGTCTCCCGCGTGGACCACCGGCTCTTCCTGATCTGCGCCGCCGTTCTGCCCGTGATGGTGGGCGGCACCTGGTTCATCTTCGGCCGGATGCGCGCGCGCTTCCGCGAGGAGCGCCGCCAGTACGCCAAGATCACGGGCGAGGTGGCGGAGTTGGCCCCCGCGGCGCGGCTGATCCAGGCCTTGGGCGTGGAGGCCTGGGCCGAGGAGCGCCTGGCCGGGCACAACCGCGGCTACAAGCGCTTCGTGGTCCGGCTCAACCTGCTGGAGTACTCGCTCTGGGGCGGGATGGGCCTGATGCAGATCCTGATGACCTGCCTGGCCCTCTGGCTGGGCAGCGCCTGGATCGCCGACGGGAGCATGAGCGCGGGCACGCTGGTGATGTTCGCCCAGTACGCGGGCATGATCTACTGGCCGATCATCGAGCTCTCCGAGCAACTGGCCGAGATCCAGCGCGCCGGCGGCGCGGCGGACCGCATCTTCACCATGCTGGACACGCCGCCCACGGTGCCAGCGCCGGCCGATCCCAAGCCGCTGCCCGCGCGGGCCGGGCGGGCCGGGCGGCTGGAGTTCCAGTCCGTCTCCTTCGAGTACGAGGCCGGCAAGCCCGTGCTGACGGACTTCAACCTGGTGGTGGAACCCGGCGAGACCGTGGCCCTGGTGGGGCCCACCGGCGGCGGCAAGAGCACGATCCTCAATCTGGTGACCCGTCTGCGGGACGTGAGCGCGGGACGCATCCTGCTGGACGGGACGGACATCCGCGAGTTCGATCCGCGCGAGTACCGGCGGCTCTTCGGCCTGGTGCTGCAGGACCTCTACCTCTTCCCGGCCAGCGTGGAGGACAACCTGCGCGCCTTCCGGCCCGAGGTGCCCGCCGAGCGCGTGCGCGAGGCTGCGCGGGTGGCGGGAATCGAGGAGGAGATCCTGCGCCGGCCCCAGGGCTACGCCGCCGTGCTGGCAGAGCGCGGCGCCGACCTGTCCTACGGCCAGCGTCAGCTGCTGGCCCTGGCCCGCGCGCTGGCGGTGGATCCGCCGATCCTGGTGCTGGACGAGGCCACCAGCAGCGTGGATCCGCGCACGGAGCGCCACATCCAACGCACGCTGGAGCTGCTGACCCGGGGCCGCACGACGCTGGTGGTGGCGCACCGACTCTCCACCGTACGGCACGCCGACCGCATCCTGGTGGTGCGCGGCGGCACGGTGGCCGAGCAGGGGCGGCACGCCGAGCTGCTGGCCCTGGACGGCCTCTACGCCGAGTTGCTGCGCACCCAGCAGGCGCATCACGGCGCGGCGGCCATCCTGCCCGGACCCGACGAGGGCGAGACGGAGGCGGCGGCATGAGCGCGCTGCGCAAAGTGCTGCGCTGGTTCGCCCCCTACTGGCGCAAACAGCGGCGCGGGATGGGCCTGGTGCTGCTGCTGACCGCCCTGGGCGTGGCGGCCAGCACGACCTATCCGCTGATTTTCAAGTTCGTGCTGGACGAGCTGGTGCAGCAGGGCGACCCGCTCAGCGCGCGCCAGTGGGTGCTGGCCCTGCTGGGCGCCGGGCTGCTCCAGCAGATCCTCCAGTGGCTGCTGCCCGTCTCACGCGCGGCGCAGAACCTCGAAAACGCGATGGAGATCCGGCTGGGCCTGTTCCGCCGAATCCTGCGCAAGACGGCGGCCTTCTTCTCCCGCTTCCGCTCCGGCGATCTGGTCACGCGCCTCACGGACGACATCGACGTGGAGGACAAGCTGGCCTGGTACTCGTGCTCGGGCGTGTTCCGTCCCATCGAGGCCATCCTGCGGCTGGTGTTCTCGCTGATCGTGATGATGAGCCTGGACTGGCGCCTGACCCTGTTCAGCGTGGCGCCGCTGCCGCTGGTGGTCTGGCTGATGACGCGCACCGAGCACCTTCAGGAGAAGCATTACGGCGAGCGCCAGAAGCGCACCAGCGAGACCGTGGACGTGCTGGAGTCGGCCTTCAGCGGCGTGCGCATCGTGCTCTCCTACGCGGCCGAGAAGGCCCAGGACGCCCTGTTCCAGACGGCCCTGGAGCGGCGGATGAAGAGCGAGAAGAACGTGCTGACCCTGCGCGCCGTGCTCGAGGGGCTGGGCTCGCTGCTCAACCAGAGCGGCGTGGTCATCGTGCTCTTCGTGGGCGGCGGCTACCTGATCAGCGGGCGGATCTCGCTGGGCGATTTCTACGCGTTCGTGGCCTACCTGGGCAGCCTGACGGGGCCGCTCTGGACCATCTCGTGGTTCTTCGTCTCCACCAACGTGGTCTCCAGCAGCGTGGACCGCATGTCCCAGGTGGAGGCGCTGCCCGAGCGCGAGCCGGGCCGCGCGGCGCCGGACGACGCGCAATGCCTGCATCTGAGCGGCCTGAGCTTCGCCTGGACGCCCGAGGGTCCGCCGCTGCTGGACAACCTGAGCCTGGTGCTGGCGCGCGGCGAGACCGTGGCCGTGGTGGGTCCGGTGGGCTGCGGCAAGACCACGCTGCTCGAACTGGCAGCGGGGATCCAGGAGCCGGGGGCGGGCGAGGTGCGGCTGGACGGGACCCCCGTGCAGCAGCTGACCTCCGCCGTGCGCAGCCGTCGGCTGGGCTGGGTGCCCCAGGAGAGCCTGCTCTTCTCGGGCGAGGTCGCGGACAACGTGAGCCTGGGCCGGGCCGGGCTGGAGCAGGCCCAGGTGGAGGCCGCCCTGGCCGTGGCCTGCGTGGAGACGGAGTTCCCTCCCGGCCGGCGCATCGAACAAGGCGGCGTGGGACTCTCCGGCGGCCAGCGTGGCCGGGTGGCCCTGGCGCGGGCCGTGGCTGCGCGGCCGGACTTCCTCCTGCTGGACGACGCCACAAGCGCCCTGGACGCCACCACCGAGCGCCGCTTCTGGGAACGCCTGCGCGACCAGCTGCCCGAGACCGGCGTGCTGGTGGCCACCCATCGCGAGGCCACCGCCCGGGTGGCCGACCGCGTGCTCTGGCTGGAGCAGGGCCGGATCCTGCACCAGGGCCGCCACGACGAACTGCTGTCCCGTGAGCCGGGCTACCGCGAGCTCTTCGCCAAGGAGTAGCGGCAGTCATCACGTCCCGCCACGTCACCCACGACGCAGCCTGACACATCCTCCCGGATCGACTTGCCGCTCTGCTGTCCCTAACGCATGTGGTGCTGCAGCATGCGCGGCGCCGATCCCGCCTAGGGCAGGAAGAGCCGTCCCTGCGCCAGGCAGTCCGCCAATTCCCCCCACACCTCCCGCAGGCGCGGCCGGTCCGGCTCGGGCCCCAGCGCCTCCAGCAGCCGGCGGGCCAGCGGGCCGCGCTCGAGGATGAGATCCAGGTTGCCCGATTGCTCGTCATCCAGCCGCGGGCGTTCGGCCAGGATCCGGCGCCAGAGTTCGCCCGCCTCCAGCGGGTGTGACACACCGAAACAGGCCAACAGGGCGGGATCGGTGACTCGGGCGCGCTCACCGTCGCGCGCGCAGACCCAGAGCTGCGCCGCCAGGGTCTCGGTGTCCAGGGCCTGCTGCGCGGCCAGCGGCGCCCAGCGCTCCTGGATCAACCAGTCCAGCCCCTGCACGATGGCCGCGGCCACGGCCTCGTCCGCCGCCGGGCACTCCTGCACGTCCACCACGCGGATCTCCAGCGCCATCCGGTCGTAGCGGGCGATGGCCCCGCGGGAGTTCAGCCACTCATGCTGGAGGAGACCCTCCGGGTCCAGCGGTGCGATGTCGGCCCAGATCCGTCGGAAGATGCGCTCCTCGTAGTCCCGGCGGTTCCAGACGGGCTCGGGCACGACCAGGCCGGCGATGGACGGGATGCGGGCCTGGTTGCCGCGGTAGACGTCCAGGCGGCGGTCCAGCCAGCCCGTGAGACGTCCATCGAGCACGGGCGAGCTGGCGGCCAAGGCGGGAATCAGCGGCAGCAGCAGGCGCACGGCGGCGTGCAGGCGCGCAAACTCGGCGTCGCCCGAGAAGGCCAGATTCAGGTGCGCGCTCTGCAGGTTGCTCCAGCCGTGGCCCCGGCAGCCAAAGATGCGGTCGTAGGCGGCGTAGATCTCGCGGTGGCCGTGGGGCCAGAGTCGCGTGTCCCGCTCCGGGTCCAGCCAGGGGTGCATGGCGCCGGGCAGGAGGCGCGCCCCCAACGGCTCCAGCAACCGATTGGCCAGCGACACCTGCTGTTGGAAGCCCGCCGCCAGCCCGCTCAGCGCGGGGACGGGGCCGACGGTCTTGAATTCCACCACGTGCAGCACCAGCTCGTTGGACCAGCCGAAGACGCCCGCCTCATCCGCTCCGGGAGCGGCGAACTCCACGTCGTCCACGGCCGCGCCGGGCTCGCCATCCGTCCGCGCGCCGGGTTCGGCGGCGGCGGCGGCCAGCAGCCGGTCCGCCAGGGGCAACGGATCCAGCGAGCGGGCGTCCACGATGATGTGCTCCAGCTCCAGGCCGAAGCCCGTCAGCAGGCCCGGGGTCATGCGCTCCAGCCTCCCGTCTTGCTCTGTTCGATGCGGCGCAGGAAGACGCGCATGATCCGCAGGTAAAGTTCGTCCTTGAGGATCTCGTCCTCGAAGCCGGCGTCGATGTTGGGATTGTCGTTGACCTCGATGACCACGAACTGGTCGCCGATCTGTTTGATGTCCACGCCGTAAAGCCCGTCGCCGATCAGATTGGCCGCCTTGAGGGCGATCTTCATCAGCGGCGTGGGCGCGTGCTCGACAGGGATCGAGTCCACCCGGCCGTAGGTGGGATCGCCGGTCTCGTCGTCGTGGCGCACGATCTGCCAGTGCTTGTCCGCCATGTGGTAGCGGCAGACGAAGATCGGCTGGCGGTCGAAGATCCCCACCCGCCAGTCGAAGGTGGTGGGCAGGTAGGACTGGGCGATGAGCAAGTCGCTCTTGGCGAACATGCGTTGTGCCTCGACCTGGAGCTCCTCCAGGCTCTCCGCCTTCACCACGCCTTGGGAGAAACTCGAGTCGGGCTGCTTGAGGATGATGGGCAGGCCCAGTTCGCGCTCCACGTCCGGGCCGATTTCCTTGTAGCAGATCAGCGTGCGCGGCGTGGCCAGCCGGTGCTTCTGCAGCAGCTCGGCCAGGAAGACCTTGTTGGAGCACTTGAGGATGGAGACCGGGTCGTCCACCACCACCAGACCCTGGGCCACGGCCCGGCGCGCCCAGCGGTAGGTGTAGTGGTGGACGTTGGTTGTGTCACGGATGAACAGCGCGTCGAACTCCGCCAGCCGGCCGCCATCGTCACGCGAGATCACCTCGGTGGCCAGGTCGAGGGACTCCGCCGCGCGGACGAAGTGGCGGATGGCCCGGGCGTTGGAGGGCCGCTGGACGGCCTGCTCGTCCCAAAGGATGGCCAGGTCGTAGCGCCAGCGGTGGCGGGGCCGTGTCACACGCTGGCTGCCGGCGAAGAAGTCCAGGATGCGTTCGTGCACGAAGCTCAGGTGCTCGGCGGGAATCTCGCTGGCGGCCAGGGGCCGGATGCTCTGCAGGTGCCATCGCTGCTCGGCCTCGTGCCAGGAGAACTGCGCCTGCAGGAAGGGCGCCTGGAAGGACTTGAAGAGTTGCTGGCAGAGCCGGTCGTACTTGCGTGCCAGGTTGCGGCCGAAGTAGATGCTGAGCGTGAATTCCTTGGAGCGCAGCCCGGCCAGGGCGCGCTGGATGTCCTCGTCCAGCTCCTCCGAGTGCAGGCGCAGCATGGCGCTGCTCTTCAGGTCCTGGATGGTGGTCAGGTCCGGGAAGGGCCGGTGGCCGCGGGCCTCCGCCAGCAGGCTGACGTAGTAGCCCGTGCTCTGGTAGCGGTAGGAGCGGCAGAGGTTGAAGATCCGCAGGTTCTTGCGCTCGATGGCCGCCGGACTGGTGAGGTAGTCGCGGGCGGCCATCAGCTCCACCTTGGCGGTGGAGAGCGGCCAGTCGGCCGGGTTGTTCACGACGATCAGGACATCCATGGCTTACTCGTTTCTGTGACGCGGACGGATGATCAGGAAGTTGGCGTCATGGGTCAGCACGCCCAGCAGGATGGCGCCCTGCACGCGATCCATCGGCACGTGGTAGTAGGGGTTGTCGGCCAGCGGATGGTGCTGGTAGGGGTCGGCCACCTGGACCAGCCCGCCGGGCTTGGTGCCGCTGAGCAGCACGAAGTGTCCGGTGGGCGTGCCGCAGAGGTCGTCCTCTTCCTCATCCTCCTCGCGTTCGCGCATGGAGTGGTAGAGGTAGGTGGAGCTCAGCCCGGTGAGGATCGGCTGGCCGCGGTGCAGAAAGCCGCGCAGCAGGTGCTTGGTCAGGTCCTCGAAGCGCAGCTCGCCGCCCAGCTGCAGGAAGCGCAGGTAGGCCTCGGTGGCCACGCTGAGCCGACTCTTGTTCTTGAACAGCGCCTGCTCGCGCAGCCGGCGCGGCAGGTCGGGCACCGGCGGATGGAACCAGGTGGGGTCGAAGAGGTGCAGGTTGTAGGTGTAGAGCGTGGCCTTGTAGCCGCGCTCCAGCGCGTGGTTGGCCAGGAAGACGGCCAGCGTGCCGCCGCCCCGCACGCGCGTGATCTCCTTCACCAGGCGGGGCAGCGGGATCTCGTCGCCGAAGTAGTGATAGATCGCCTGCAGGCAGGTGGGGCCGCAGGCCGTGTCGTCGGGCTGGAGCTGGATCTCAAGGCGTCGTTCCATCGACACACCGTTTCGGGGTTGTGGAAAGACCAGCGGACCCGGGGCGAAGTGCGGCCGGATCCCGAACCGGAGGCGGCCCCTACCAGGCCTTGAGCGCCTCGCCGAACTCCTCGATCTCCGCGGGCAGGCCGGTGGAGACGCGGATGCAGTGCGGCAGCCGGAAGGCGCCCAGCGGCCGGACGATCACGCCGCGCAGCAGGCAGTGGCGCGCGAAGTCGTCGGCCTGTTCGGGGTCGGCCAGCGGGAACATGACGAAGTTGGCCTGGCTGGGCGCGCAGTTCAGGCCCTTGGCGTGGAGCAGCTCTTCCAGCCGCGCGCGGCCCGCGGCGTTCAGGCGGACGGTTTCGTGGAGGAAGGCCGTGTCGGCCAGCGCGGCCACGCCCGCCGCCTGGGCCGGGACGCTGGGTTCGAAGGGCAGCTTGACCTTCATCAGGTTGGTGATCAGGTCGCCGTGGGCCAGTCCGTAGCCCAGCCGCAGGCCGGCCAGGCCGTGGCTCTTGGAGAAGGTGCGCAGGGTGAGCACGTTGTCGAAGCGGTAGAGCAGGCTGTCCGGGTAATCGGCCTCCGGGGCCACGTAGTCGATGTAGGCCTCGTCCAGCACCACCAGCGTGTGCTCGGGCACGCGCTGCATGAAGCGGCCGAACTCCGCCCGCGTAAAGATGGTCCCGGTGGGGTTGTTGGGGTTGGCCAGGTAGACCAGCCGCGTGTGCGGGCCGATGGCCTCGGCCAGCGCCTCCAGGTCGAAGGCGTAGTCGCGCAGCGGCACCGTGCGCAGGGTGACGCCCCGGCTCTGGGCCAGCACGTAGAAGCCCACGAAGGTGCCCTCGCTGGTGAGCAGCTCGTCGTCGTCCTCCAGGAAGGTGCGCAGGATGGTGGCCAGGATGCTCTCCGAACCCGCCCCGCAGACGATGTTCTCGCGCCGCACCTGGTGGTGCTCGGCCAGCGCGTCGCGCAGCTCCAGCGCGCCTACGTCCGGGTAGCGCGCCAGCTCGGCCAGACTGCGGCGCACGGCCTCCAGCGCCAGCGGACTGGCGCCGCGTGGGTTCTCGTTGGAGGCCAGTTTCACCACGTGTTCCAGCCCCAATTCCTGCTGCACCTCGCGGATGGGCTTGCCGGGTTTATAGGGCATCAGGTCGCGGATGTGGGCGGGGACAAGCGGGCGGGACATGGCGACTCCGGTTTTGCTGGGGGCAAGATGGCATCCGGCGGGCGCTGGCGGTACGGAGGGGGTGGGGAATTCGACACGGGCGCGGGCGATCCACCCGTGAGCCCTGGGCTGTCAGGTCCGCTGGACGAACCGCAGTACGTGCTCTGGCACCGGCCTGGCACTGACCTGGCACCGGCCTGGCACCGACCTGGCACCGGCTTGGCACCGACCTGGCACCGACCTGGCACCGGCTTGGCACTGGCCTGGCACCGGCCTGGCACTGGTCTGGCACGGGCCTGGCACGGGCCTGGCACGGGCCTGGCACCGCTTGATCCCGGCTTGGCCGGGACCCGTGATTTCCACCTTTCTGCTTGCGCCAGAAAGGTGGAGCCAAAGAGGCGCTTTTTCTCAGCGGCCGTAACTAGGCGGCCTCACGGCCGCCGTCAGACAGACGGCCGAGCGGTGTGATTCCTGGTGCCGTGTAGTTGGTTCGCGCTTCGCGCTTCACCCAGGTTCTGGTTCAGCCATGCGGGCTTCACCTCACGCAACCTTCTCGTCATCCCCCGGCTTGACCGGGGGATCCCATCACAAGGCTGTCATTTCGGCCGCGGATGCGCAGCTGTTAATGCTGCTTGACAGTGCTCTGGCACCGGCCTGGCACCGACCGGATCAGGGATGCAGGGGCGGATCCGCCGGCAGCCAACGCCCGAACATGGTTAGATGCAGCATGCGATAGATGTCCGTGTTGTCCGTGTTGGTGGGTAGCCGGTCCGCATGCAGGCCGTGGGCCCGCGCCACCACGCCGCCGCCCAAATCCTCGGCACTGGCCCAGCAAATGCCGAAGCGATGGCGGGTGCCGAAGCGGTCCGGGGCGGAGAGGAAGGGCGCCGTGCCCCGGCCGTCCACGCCGTCCCAAGGCGCTCCGTTGCCGTCCCACGGCTTGAGTTGATCGGACAGGCTGGACTCCGACACCGGCACCACGTCCATGCCGCCCGCCTCGCTGTCCGCCGCGGTGAGCAGCAAGGTGTCCGGGTGACGGTGGATATGCTCCAGCGCCACGCCGATGGCCGCATCCGCCCGGCGCAGGGCCTCCAAGGTGCCGGCCGCGTTGTTGGCGTTGGCGAAGTTGTCCGTGCCCTCTTCTTCCAGCACGACCAGGAAGGGCCGCCCCCGCGCGGTCAGCAGGGCCAGGGCCTTGGCCAACATTTCTGCCACCGTGGGGGCGTCGTCCCGGTAGAGGGGCAGCCCCTTCACCTGCAGGCTTTCCTCGGGTTGGTCGTGGAAGGTGTGGAAGGGGGCGAAAATGCCCAGCACCCGTCGGGTGCTGTCGGGCAGTGCCAGCAGCTCGGCGCGTGTGAACACCACGGAATAGCCCAACTCCCGGGCCAGTGCGATGACATCTAGTCCGTCCTTGCGCACCCCCGGTTCGCCAAAGTGGCCGGTCATGCCCTCGGGCAACAGCAGGGTCTCGCCGCCGGAGAACAGGATGTCCACCCCGCTGCGCACCACCTGCACGGCGATGGTGTCCGTGTCCGTGCGCAGGCGGCTGTTGGCCACGAAGGCCGCCGTGCCGGGCTCCCCGATGTGGCCGCTGTTGATGAGGGCTGTTCCCATGCCCGCGTCCCGCGCCTCCAGCAACACACTTCGATCGCTGCCGGAGAGAGCGGTGAGCGGCCGCGCCGGATGGCTACCGAAAGCCTTGTGGCGGGCCTTGACCCCGAACGCGTGTGCCGTGGCGCCACCGTTGGAACTGGAAACGGCGCTGTTGGCCAGGTGGCCCCGGTACAGGCCCATGCGCTCCAACTGGTCCCAATTCAGCTGGCCGTCCGGTCCCTGATCCAGCAGACGCAGGGCTGCCCAACTGGACAGGCCGCTGCCGTCGGGGTGGATGAAGATGGCGCTGCCGGTGCTGTCGCTGTCCATTGGCTCACCGGCATAAGCCAATGCGGCCATGCCCAGCCAAGCCAATGACCTTAGGATGACTCTCACTTCCAGACGCAGATGGCGGGCCATGGCGGACTCCAGGATTGTGGACGCGGCCCCAGCGCCACGACGGCGGGCAAGGTGCGCCGGGCGTGTGAGGGCACCATGAGTGGCAGGGGACGATGGGCTTTGGTCAGGCGCATGGACCGCTTATGGCCAGATTGCCAAGTCCGGTGGACATTTTGCGGAATGTGCTCTGGCACCGGCCTGGCACCGCTTGATCCCGGCTTGGCCGGGACCCGTGTTTTCCACCTTTCTGCTTGCGCCAGAAAGGTGGAGCCAAAGAGGCGCTTTTTCTCACTCGGCCTGACCGGCCGTCCAGACTCAGCCCGCCTCCCGGCGGGCTTCCGCTGGCGGCAGATTGGCCTTCCTGCAACCGTGTAGCTGGTTCGCGCTTTGCGCTTCACCCAGGTTCTGGTTCAGCCCTGCGGGCTTCACCTCACGCAACCTTCTCGTCATCCCCCGGCTTGACCGGGGGATCCCATC